>JAABUJ010000414.1_pt1:12500-85375 | contig 85375 bp, 71 predicted proteins | sample 5559131 | NCBI WGS metagenome assembly JAABUJ01 (sample SAMN10711875, study PRJNA513366) | rock metagenome | isolation source: Antarctica rocks | place: Antarctica: Victoria Land, Mt New Zealand nord | collected 2016-01-07 | reverse complement strand
GAGCTCGTCCTTGACGGCTCGGAAGGACTGCCCGGTGATGGGCTTGAAGCAGACCGCCGCCCTACCGGTCGGTGCCAGACCGACCTCTGTCTCGAGGGTCACCGCCGCGCCGGGAAGGGCAAAAAGGGCGTCCAGCTTGGCCGGCACCGGCTTGGACCGGCCCAGCAGAGAGTCGAGGAGCTTCACGCCTGACGGCCGAGCTCGGCCTCGATGCGGCTCAGTTGGGCCAGGCGACGCTCCAGGGTCGGGTGAGTGGAGAACAGCGACGAGAAGCTGAACCCGCCAGCCAGGGCGGGGGCGAAGAAGAAGGCATTGAACGGCTCCGCCGAGCGCAGGTCCCTCGACGGGATCCTGGCGATATCCCCGCTCACCTTGACCAGGGCCGAGGCCAGGGTGGAGGGCCGACCGGTGAGCACTGCCGCCGACCGATCGGCTGACAGCTCTCGGTACCTGGACAGGGCTCGGGTCAACAAGAAGCTGATGGCGTAGGCGATGGCCGACACGGCCACTACCGCCAGCGTCACCGCGGCTCCGCTGTCGCCCTCCCGATCGTTGTCCCCTCCGAAACCCCCGAACATCCCCGCATAGAGGGCGATGCGGGTGATCAGGCCGGCCAGCATGCCGAGGAAGCTGGCCACCGTCATCACCACCACGTCCCGGTGGGCCACATGGGAGAGCTCGTGGGCCAGCACCGCTTCCAGCTCCGCCTCGTCCAGGCGCCTCATTATCCCGGTGGTGGCCGCAGACCACCGCAGTGGCGGGACTGCGCCCGGTGGCAAAGGCGTTGGGCATGTCGCTGGTGGCCATGGCCACCCTGGGCTTGGGCATGTCAGCCAGGGCACAGAGCCGATCGATGATGCCGTGGAGGAGCGGGGCTTCCTCGCGAGACACCTCGCGGCCCCGCATGGCGAATAGGGCGATCTTGTCCGAGAAGAAGTACTGGGCGAAGAGCAGGAGACCGGCGATCACCACCACCGCCACGATGGAGGTGCCCACCTTGAACAGCACAGTGATGAACACGGCGTAGACGACGACCAGGAGCAGTCCGGTGAGGAACATCCGGGCGGTGAGACCCCGGTCCTGGGGGTAGCGATGCCGGGTGGACATCAGTCGGCCATGAGTCCTTCCTCGTGGAGGAGGCTGTGCACTTCGTCGACACTGGACCCTTGTGGGGGTAGCACGAGCTCCGACGGACCAAGGAAGTCGGCCGCAACCGGCTTGCCGGTCGCCCGCACGCTGCCCAGGGCCTCGTCCAGGGCCGAGCTGAGGGCATCCGCGTCATGGGCCTTGACTGCCTCGAACATCACCTGATCGAGGCGTTCCAGCTCCCCCAGGTGGTCGTCGGGCACGTCGAACTGACCCTCTTCGAGGATGCGCACGATCACGACCCAGTCCCCTCCGAGGGGTGGCCCGCCGCCGGGAGGGAAGCGGCTGCCTCTCCCCCGCCCAACTCCCCCTTGAGCCTGGCCAGCTCCGCCTGGACCTGGCCAGTCGCCGCAGTGCGGTCCAGCTCGGCCTGGAGTGGGTCGTTGGAGTGGGTCAGATCGTCAAGAGCCCCCGAGGCCAGCAGCTCATCCACCGCGCCGGCCCGAGCCTGCATGGTGGCCACCTTGTCCTGGGCCCTCTGCATGGCCATGCCGGTGTCTCCCATCTCCTCGGAGATGCCTGACACCGCCTCGCCGATCTTGGTCTGAGCCTCCGCCGCCGTGTAGGTGGCCTTGATCGTCTCCTTCTGAGTACGAAACGACTCCACCTTGGCCTGCAGGCGCTGGGAGGACTCGATCAGCTTGGCCTCCTGAGCACTGAGCTGGGCATGCTGGGTCTCCAGGTCGGTCAGTTGGGTGGCGATGCCCGACCGGCGGGTGAGCGCCTCGGTGGCCAGGTCCTCCCGACCCTGGCCGAGGGCCTGGCGGGCCTGCCCCTCCAGCTTGGTGGCCGACGCCTTGAGCTGATCGGCCTGGAGCTCGATGCGCTTGCGGGAGGTGGCCACGTCGGCCACTCCACGGCGAACCTTTTGCAGCATCTCCAGCTGGCGCTGGTAGGAGTAGTCGAGGGTCTCCCGGGGATCCTCGGCCTTGTCCAACAGCTTGTTGGCCTTGGCCTGGAAAAGCCCGGTCACCCGCTTCATCACGCTCACACGCCCACCTCCGGCATCCTGGTCGCTGTCGTCCCAGCATAGGGGACTGGCCCACACCAGTACCCTCTCCTCGGTGACCGAGCTGGGACTGCGCAACGACGTCTACCGGCGGCCCCTCGCCACTGCCCTGGACCGCCTGGGCCTGGCCGAGGGGTGGAGCTGCGTGGACGTGGGCGCCGGCGGAGGCGACGTCAGTGTGGCCCTGGCCGAGATCGTCGGCCATGAGGGCCGGGTGTACGCCACCGACAACGACCCCCGAGCCCGGGATCTGGTGGCCGCCGCAGCCGCTGCCCATTCCCAGGTGGTGGCCATCACCCAGGCCGGGGAGGAGCTGCTGCTGCCCGAACTGGTGGATCTGGCCTTTTGCCGCTTCTTGCTCATGCACGTGATGGATCCGGTCATCGTGCTGGCCCGCATGGCCAGCGCAGTGCGACCTGGCGCCTGGGTGGTGGCCCAGGAGCCGATCACCTCAGCTGGCCGGGTGGGAGGCATCCCGCTGTCAATGCCAATGGCCCGCCATCCGGACATCGGGGCGCTGCTCCCGGCTCTGGCTGGTCAGGCCGGGCTGGAGGTGGTGGACGCCTGGGCCGAGGCCCCAGCTGGGGCGGGTCCCGGTCCGGTAGCCGACTACCTGGCAACTCTTACCGAGGTCGACCCGGGCGAGGAACCAGTGGTGCTGCCGCCGTTGGTGACGGTACTGGGCCGCCGGCCACCGGACGCAGGATGAGGCCCCTCCAGTAGAACCAGTAGGTTCGCCAGCGGACCACTCCAGTCATGGGCAGCCCCATGAGGGTCCAGAACATGTGCCAGGTCTGGCGCCGACCCTCCCGCGGGCCCAGCTTGTCCCGCTTGGTCCGGTGGGTGACGCCACCCATTGTGCAGGCTGCGGTGTGCAGCCGACCCTCGGCTATCACCTCGTTCATCAAGATCTCCAGGTTGTAGCCATGGCGGCGCCACGGGGGAACGGCCTCGAAGACCCAGCGGGGCACGACTCGCTCGCCGGTGGTAGGTGGTAGGCGCACCACCACTGGATTCCACCAGCCGTAGTCGAACCATCCCACCGACATGTCCGCCACTCCCTCGATGAAGGGACGACAGATTGCCTCAAGATGCTCACCGGTGAGGCCGATCAGGTCGGCATCCACGAAGAGGAACGCCTCGGCGTCACTGACCGCTGCCCCGGTCGCCATGGCGTGAGCCTTGGAACCTGACGTCCCCGCTCGTCCCGCCGGGCCTGATCCTCCCACCGGGCCTGATCCTCCCGCCAAGGCCCGCAGCGCCATGCCAAGCAGCGCCCGGCGAGCCGGCCCGGCAGCCCGGCGAGCTGGCTCGGTCCCGCCGGGGTCGGGTGACAGACAAGGACCAGCGCCGCCGGCCTCGACCCACCCAGCGCTGCTCACCACGTTGGCCCCGGCGCTTGCCGCCAGTGCGACGGTCTCGTCCGCCGAGGCGTCGTCCACCACGATCACCTCCCTGACCAACGAGCACGCCAGGCAGGCCCTGACCACGCCAGCCACGGTGGATGCCTCGTCACGCGCCGGGATGATGGCGTCGATGACGGGCAGGCCGATGATGGGATCCCCCTCCTGTGGTGGCACCAGCAAGATGCTACGGCGGTGCTGGGAGGGCTCCCAGGTCGGCCGGCGTGAGCTGCTCGTCGAGCAGGCGGCCGAAGCGCTCGCTACTTCCCGCCACGAACGAGCGACAAAGGGGCAGTCCCTCCACATAGCAGGTCACATAGGCGCGCCATGTGGGATCGAGGAGGAAGCTCACCGCCTTCTCGGCCCGCGGGCGGGGCAGCAGCCCCCAGTGGGCCACCTCCCCCACAACCGTCTCTGGATCGGCATGGTCGTGATGGAGGCGGAAGGCGGCATTGCCGCGGACTTTACCCAGGGCCTCTCCCGCCTGGGAGACGGCGGCCACCACCTCGGCGTCATAGGGGATGCCCAAGGGCACCAGGTGCTCAGCCACCGTCCCCTCCGGTCGTCGCCCCATGACCATCTCCAGTCCCAGGTCAGCCAGGCCCTCGGCCATCAGGCACTGGGGGGTGCCAACCAGGAAGATGGTCTCCTCCAGGCGCCGATGACGCCCCACCAGGCCCACCTCCTTGCGCGAGTGCTCGGTGTGGTGGCCGGGGTACGCCTCGTGGGCCACCAGGTGAGCCAGACTGGGGCTGAGCACCGGTAGATCGACATTCACCGCCACCCGGCTGTGCAGGTTCCCCAGGTAGTAGTTGAAGCCGCTCCACGGCTTGCCAGTCACCAGCTCGAAGTCCACCCGTTCCCCGGGCGGCAAGTCCCAGCGCCGGTCGGTTCGCTCCCGCAGGTCCTCGACCAACGAGTCGATGGCCGCCCGGAGACGATCGGGGGGGACCACCTGGGACTCCCGCCAGGCGACGTAGCGCTCGGCCAGGGGGCCAGTCCCCGGCAGCACCTCGTCCAGGCCGAGGTGGGCATCGACCAACACCTCCTCGGGTACCCGGCGGGGGCGCACGCCGTAACAGGCGCCCACCTCGTCGGCGTAACTGATCGACTGGCCGGCCAGGATCCTCGCGCTGGTGTGGAGGCCAACAACCTGAGCCCTCAACCAGCCACGACGCTGATGACCGCCATCCAGGGGCATGCCGGCGGCGAGGGGCACGGCGTCGAGGGGCATCCCGGCGTCGAGGGGCATCCCGGCGTCGAGATCATTGAGCAGGCTGGCGGCCTCGACCACCAGGTCGGTCGGCGACGAGAGCGGGCCGGACGCCACTGCCCGGGCCAGCTCAGGTGGCCCGTAATAGGCGTCGACCAGCCCATCCACGTGGCGACCCAGGCTGAGACCCAGCTCCAGGTACCGGAGCACCAACCCGTTGGAGGCTTCCTGGCTCGAGCTCAAGCGAGGTGGGAGCGCAGGAAGGCCACCGTGCGGTCCCATGCCAGGCGGGAGGCTTCAGGAGCGTACTGCTCCGGGCGGGAGTCGTTGAAGAACCCGTGATGAGCCCCGGAATAGATGAAGACCTCAGCTTCTTTGCCCATGCCCCTCAGCGTGTCCTCCAGATCGTGGGCGGCCTGCGGACCGGCGAAGTCGTCATCCTCGGCGTAGTGGCCCTGGAGACCGGCTGACATGCGGCCATAGTCGGGCTCGACGTCCGGCCAGGGAACCAGTCCATAGAAGGGCACGACCGCCCTGACCAGGTCCGGCCGCTGGGTGGCCAGGACCAGGGCCAGGCCTCCGCCCATGCAGAAGCCCACCACCCCGACAGCGTTCCCAGACGATCTCCGGTGAACGGCATCGACGGCCCCGCTCATGTCCTTGCCTGCCTGGTCCAGGCGCAGGGCCATCATCTTCTTCTCTGCGTCATCCGGCTCGTCGGTGGTCTCCCCCTTGAACAGGTCGGGAGCCAGGGCGACGAAGCCCTCGTCGGCGAAGCGTTGGCACACGTCTTTTATGTGGTCGACCAGGCCCCACCACTCCTGGATCACCACCACTCCCGGTCCGCTTTCACCGGCCGGCAGAGCCAACCAACCCTGTCCGGTGCTGCCGTTGCTCGGGAACTCGATGATCTCACCCATGCCCGAAGGCTACCCAGACCCGAAAAGAACCTACCCGGCGACCACCGGGCCAGACTGTTGTTGATGCGCGCTCCCGCCCGCTGAGGCCTATGTCATCGGACGAAGCAGCTCGGCAGGCACCGGACAGTCGGCCCGATGCCAGGCATCGGCGGCCGGGCCCAGTCCATCGGGACCGACCACCTGGTCGACCAGCTCGATCGGCATCACCTCTTGACCCACGTCCCACGGCTGTGTGCCGGATGCCTCCAGCCGACCGGCCAGGGCCTCCCAGAGCCGTCCCGGAAGGACCCGCCCTACACCTGCCACGGCCCATACCGCTACCGGTGGGTTCGCCGTCCTGGCCACCGCGGCAGCCGCACGAGACCCGCGTTCGCCCACCAGACCGCCCGGACCAAGGGCCCAAGCCTCCACCAGGACCAGGTCGGCCTGCATGACCGCCGCGCCCAGGCCAGCCGGGGAAACCTCGCTGGCCTCCACTCCCGACGCCCGCAGTCGCCGGGCCAGTCCCGATCCCTCCCCGGTGGTGTCGATGACCAAGACCCTCAGGTCGCCCCGGCGCCGCAACGCGTCGCCCGCCAGCTCGGGCCAGTCGACAACGACCACCGTGGCCCCAGCCGGCAGCTGGGCAGCCAGGACAGCACCAGTCGGATCGGCCTCCAGGTCGTCCGCCACCTGCCAGGCCTCCGCCACTGGGTCAGGTGCTCCCAGTGCTCGGGCCGCCAACCACCACATGGGCCCCACTGCGACATGGCGGTCGATCAGTCGCCGGCAGGCGGTGACCAGAGCGGCCGGGTTTGCACCCAGGCCAGCCAGGGCGCCAGCCGCCTCCTGGACCAGCAGTGACGGTCCCGCTCCCTCCGCCCGGGCCACATGGCGCAGCCGCTCGATCGGATGCACCAGGCGACCATACCTGGGCGGTCCCACTCGGCGGGATCGGTCTCAGAGGGTCTCGGCGAGAGACCGCAGGAACTGAGGTAGCACCAGTTGGGTAGGTTTCGGTCATGGGATCCTTCGATGTGATCGTCCTGGGCGGTGGGTCGGCCGGAGAGTGGGTGTCCAAGGGTCTGGCCGAGGCCGGACGCTCGGTTGCGCTGGTCGAGGCGTTCCGGGTGGGGGGCGAGTGCCCCTACGTGGCCTGCATGCCCAGCAAGTCGATGCTGCGATCGGCGAGAGTGCGCCATCTGATCTCTCGATCGGCTGGGCTGGGAGCAGTTTCGACCCGGCCTGACCCCGATGACCCCGACCTGGCCTTCGCAGCTGCGGTCCGCCGGCGAGACCTCGTCGCCGGCCACCGCGACGACACCGGCGCGGCCGACGGAGTCGAGCATGCCGGCGTCACCCTGCTGAGGGGCCACGGTCGAGTGACTCGGCCGGGGGCAATCACGGTGTCGGGCGGGGCTGGCAACCAGACGGAGCACCTCTGGACAGACCTGGTCATAAGCACCGGATCCACACCCGTACGGCCGCCGATCAAGGGTCTCGACACCGTGCCCACCTGGACCAGCGACCAGGCCCTCTCCTCGCCGCATCGACCCGCCACTCTGGCCGTGCTGGGCGGCGGCCCGGTGGGCTGTGAGCTGGCCCAGGTATACAGTCGCTTTGGCGTGCGGGTCACGCTGGTGGAAGCGAGCGATCGCCTGCTGAGCCGAGAGGAGCCCTCCATCGGCGCCCTGCTGGCCAAGTCCCTGACCGCCGACGGGATCGACCTTCGTCTGGGGACGGAGGTCACCAGGGCCGCCCCGGACGGCAGCGGAGCCAGCCTGGTCCTCTCCCCCACCTCGGGAGGCAGCGCCTCCGCACGACGCGGCAACGGCGGCCCCGGCAACGGCGGCCCCGGCAACGGCGAAGAGCGCACCATCACCGTGGACCAGGTGCTGACCGCGGTCGGGCGCACGCCAACCACATCTGGCATCGGATTGGAGGCTCTCGGAGCAAACCCGGGCCACGCAGGCGCCCTCGAGACCGACGAACGCTGCCGGGTGGTCGGTCACGACCACCTGTGGGCTGCGGGTGACGTGACCGGCATCGCTCCCTTCACCCACACCGCCAACTACCAGGCCAGGGTCATCACCGCCAACCTCACCGGCACACCGGCCACCGCCGACTACCGGGCCATCCCCCGTACCGTCTACACCGACCCCCCGGTGGCCTCGGTGGGACTGACCCCAGATGAGGCGACAGACGCCGGCATCGAGGTGATCACCGCCGGAATGGATCTCGGCGAGACGGCCCGGTCGGCCAGCGAGGGAGAGGCGGCAGGACGGCTGCTACTTGTCGCCGACCGCCGCCGAGGCACCCTGGTGGGGGCGGCTGGCGTCGGTGCCCACGCCGACGAGTGGATCGGGGAGGCCACCATCGCCATCCGGGCTGACGTGGCCCTGGCCGTCCTGGCTGACGTGGTCCACGCCTTTCCCACCTTCAGCGAGGTCTACGAGCCGCCCCTGCGAGAGTTGGTCGCCCTCTTGAGCTAAAGCATCCCGCCCCGGGTCATGGCCTCGACGTCGAGGATCGTGTCCGCCTGGGCCTGCGACAACAGGCCCAGGTCGACCACCACCGTGCGAAGGTCTCTGCCTTGTGCCAGGGAACTGGCCACCACCCGGCTAGCCGCCTCATAACCGATGTGGGGACCTAGGGCGGTGACTAGCGAAGGCGAGGACAGGGCATAGCTGCGACACTGCTCCTCGTTGGCCTCCAGGCCAGCGACACAGCGATCAGCCAGCGCCCGGACCCCAGTCGAGAGCAGGGCGATCGACTCGAGCAGGTTGTGGGCCATCACCGGCATCATGACGTTGAGCTCCAGGGTGCCGGCGGCTGCGCCAAAGGCTACGGCGGCGTCATTGCCCACTACCTGGGCCACCACCTGGCAGACGGCCTCGGGCACCACCGGATTGACCTTGCCTGGCATCATCGACGACCCAGGTTGCATGGGTGGGAGGCGGATCTCCCCCAGCCCGCAGCGGGGGCCGCTCGCCATCCAGCGCAGATCGTTCGCCATCTTGTACAGCGAGATGGCAATGGTACGCGCCGTACCCGATGCCTCGACCAACGCGTCGCGGCCCCCCTGGGCCTCGAAATGGTTCCTCGCCTCGGTGAGGGGCAACCCCAGGTCCTCAGCCAGGCGGGAGATTGTTCGGGGAGCGAACTCCGGGGGGGCATTGAGCCCGGTCCCCACCGCAGTGCCACCCAGCGGCAGCTCGGCCACTCGGGGAAGACAGGCCCGGAGTCGCTCGACACCGAGGCGTACGGCCGCCGCATAGCCGCCCATCTCCTGGCCCAGGGTCACTGGGGTGGCGTCCATCAGATGGGTGCGCCCCGCCTTGACCACATGGGCGGTAGCCAACGCCTTGGCCTCCAGGACCTCCCCCAGGTGCTCCAGGGCGGGGATCAGTTCGGTGACGATCTGGTGGGTGACCGCCAGGTGGATGGCCGATGGGAAGGCATCGTTGGAGGACTGGGAGGCGTTGGGCTCCTCGTTGGGGAGGATGGCACGCCCCAGACGCTCGCTCGCCAGATTGGCCAGCACCTCGTTCATGTTCATGTTGGAGGAAGTCCCCGAGCCGGTCTGGAAGACGTCGACCGGGAAGTGCTCGTCCCAACGCCCATCGGCCACTTCGGCGGCGGCGTGACGCAGAGCATTCGCCACCCCCTGATCGATCACCCCAAGGCTGGCGTTGACGGAGGCCGCTACCCCCTTGATGGTGGCCAGAGCGGCGATGATGGACCGGCCGAGCCGCAATCCCGAGATCGGAAAATTCTCTACTGCTCTTTGGGTCTGGGGCCCCCAACGGGCTGCTCCGGGCACCCAAACCTCGCCCATGGAGTCTCGCTCGACCCGGCCGGCTCCCTCGCCTCCAGCCTTCAGAACGTCACTCACCAAAAGAACTTACTGGCAAACCTTGCGCCCGATGACCCGTATGGGCTAGTTTGCGCTCCCGTTGTGACCACTTCCCCGCTTGTCCAAGGCCGCGCCATATCCATCCACCTGTCGGAGCCCTCGCGCCGACGAGGTACCTACCGGGCGGGCCTACTGACCCTCTTGGCTGCCGGCTTCTCATTTTATCCGCTGGTCGTCACGGCCAAACCCGCGGCCGCGGCCACCATCGGCGGGGAACAGGCACTGGCTGCTCGGCTGGCGTCCCAGATCGATGCCCAGGGCAATCGCATGAGCCTCCTGGCTGAGCAGTACGACGAGGCGAGCATCAAGGCCGGGCAAGTCAACGGCCAGCTCAACCAGGCCCAGAAGACCTTGGTCCAGACCCAGGACCATGTCAACAAGATCCAAACGGAGCTTCGCCATCAGGCGGTGGCGGCCTACGTCCAAGACGGTTCCGTCTCCCGGATCCAGGCCCTGCTCCAGAGCAACCAGTCCGACCTGGCCCTCAAACAGCACTACCTGACGACCGCGGCGGGGGACGAGCAGAGCACAGTTGACAGCCTGAACCAGGCCCGCCAGGTCCTGAACACCAAAAAGGCAGCCCTGAGCAACGCCAAGGTGGCCACCGACAAGGCTCTGGCGACGGTATCTGGCGCACAACGATCAGCGGCCAGTGAGGCGGCGCAGGAGCAGAGGACCCTCTCTCAGGTCAAGGGCACTCTGACCACCCTGGTCCAGCAGGCGCAGGCCCAGCAGGCTGCGGCCCAGGCTCAAAAAGTCCAGAGCGCCTTGGCGGCCCAGGCAGCCCAGGCCACAACCGCTCAGGCAACCCGTAACTCGGCAACACCATCCCCCAGCAGTGGCACCAAGGCCAGTGGCAGCAATACCAGCACCGCCGCCCGGGCCAACACCGCTCAGACCAACACCGCCCAGACCAACACCGCCCAGACCAATACCGCCCAGACCAATACCGCCCAGACCAATACCGCCCAGACCAATACCGCCCAGACCAATACCGCCCAGACCAACAGCGGCCAGACCAACAGCGCCACCACCAACACCACCAACGGCGGCGGGGGCACCACTACGACCGGTGGGACCAGCAAGACCCCCGGGGGCGCCAATCCGGTCAGCAACATAGTGCACGGTCCGAGCAAGGTAGTAACCAAGGCGGTGCCCCACCTCGTCGGAGGGCTGATCGGGTCCAACGCCAACACTGGGGCCAGCTCTGCACCGGTTCCCTCACCCGCGGGCGGGGCATCGACCGCCATCGCCTGGGCCCAGCGGGAGATCGGCAAGCCGTACGTCTGGGCGGCGGCCGGCCCGGACTCCTTCGACTGCTCGGGCCTCATGATGTTCGTCTGGGGCAAGGCCGGGGTCTCCCTTCCCCACTCGGCCCAGGGTCAGTATGACGTCACCACCCATGTGTCGGTCAGCCAACTCCAGCCCGGCGACCTGGTGTTCTACGACAGCCCCGTGATAGGCCACGTGGGCATGTACGTGGGTGGGGGCCAGATGATCGTGGCCGACCATACCGGGACGGACATTCGTTATGCCTCGATCTACCGGTCCGGTATCATCGGCGGCGGCCGCGTCGCCTGAGCGTCTATCGGCAGTCCTGGGCCAAGACCTACGACTCGGCGGCCGAATACGGCGACGGCGAGCGAGCGGCCCGGACGGCCTACGGCTCCCTCAAGCACAGCTTCGAGAAGGTGGGCGACCACTGGAAGCCCAAGGAGTCCCGGGGACCGTCTGACGAGCAGTCCGAGAAGGGTGGGGCGGGTAAGAGCCGCCAGTACGCCTCAGCCGAGGGCGTCGACGCCAATGCCTCCAAGGCCCACCTCCGGGACGTGGCCAATCGGCTGGACATCTCCGGGCGGTCCAAGATGAACAAGGATGGGCTGGTCGATGCCATCCAGAAGGCCAACCACCGGGAGACCGCCAAGGCTCGGGAGACGTAGCCCTCCAGCGCATCGTCAAGGAAACCTCGAGTCAGGGGAAGGCAGCCATGCGTGCAGCCATCGTCGAAGATGGGAACGTCCTCTTGAGCGAGAGGCCCGATCCCGAGGCCGGTTTGGGCCAGGTACTGGTGAGGGTGATGGCGGCCGGGCTCAACGCGGCTGATCTGCTCCAGCGACAGGGAAAATATCCGGCGCCGCCCGGGAGCCCGCCCGACATCCCAGGGCTGGAGCTGGCCGGCGAGGTGGTGGAGATTGGGCCTGAGAGCCAGCGATTCAAGGTGGGCGACAGGGTCATGGCGGTGGTCGGCGGCGGAGCTCAGGCCGAGCTGGCCACACTGCACGAGCGGCTGGCCATGCCGGTGCCCGATGGGGTCGACTGGCCGACGGCCGGCGCCTTCCCGGAGGCGTTCACCACCGCCCACGACGCACTGTTCAGCCAGTGTCACCTGTCCGTCGGCGAACGGGTCCTCGTGCAGGGCGCGGCTGGCGGAGTCGGGACGGCCGCCGTCCAGTTGGCCGCGGCCGTCGGCGCCCAGGTGACGGGGACGGTGCGCCGGCAAGAGCACCACCAGGGCGTAACCGAGCTGGGCGCCGACACGGTGCTGACCCCGGCGCAACTGGTGGGTAAGGGTCCCTTTGATGTGATCTTGGAGCTGGTCGGGGGGCCCAACCTGGACATCGACCTCCAGCTGCTGGCGGTGGGCGGGCGGATGGCGGTCATTGGGGTAGGGGCGGGGAGCCGGGCCGAGCTGGACCTGTCGGCCCTGATGTCCAAGCGGGCCCGTATCTGTGGCTCCACCCTGCGGGCCCGGCCATTGGAGGCCAAGGCCGAGGCCGCCCGCGGGATGGAGGCCCACGTGCTGGCGCTGCTCGGCGCCGGACGAGTGCGAGTGCCCATCTGCGCCTCCTTCGGTCTGGATGACATAGCGGCTGCCTACGACCGCTTCGCCGCTGGGGGCAAGCTGGGCAAGGTGGTGGTAACCATCAGCGACACATGATCCGCAAACCCGGGCTCCTGGCGGCCTTGGCCGCCACCGTCGCGCTCAGCGCCTGCGGCTCAGCCAGTACCGCCGGCAACGCCTTCGGCCGGGCCACGCCACCCAGCCCGAGATCCCTGCCGGTTCCCGGTCCGAGTGGAACCACCCAGCCGGGATCGCCCGTCGCCCACGTCATGCTGGTCGTGCTGGAGAACCGGGAGCGCCCAGACGTCATCGGCAATTCGGAGGCGCCCGCGCTCAACTCGCTCGCCTCCCGATACGGGCAGGCCACCCAGGCCTACGCCACCACCCACCCCAGCCTGCCCAACTACCTGGAGCTGCTGACCGGATCCACCTTCGCCATCACCTCGGACTGCACCAGCTGCTCGGTGGAGGGCCCCACCCTGGTGGACCAACTGGACGCCCGGGGCATCGGCTGGCGGGCCTACATGGAGGGCATGTCCAAACCCTGCGACCAGGCGCCTAGCACCGACACCGACTATGCCAAGAAGCACGACCCGTTCCTCTACGTGCGCCACTTGGTTGCCGACCCGACCGCCTGTCAGCGGGTGGTGCCGGCCGGACGCCTGGCCGGCGACCTGATGTCGGGCCGGGCGCCCCCGTTTCTCTGGTACACCCCCAACCTGTGTCACGACGGCCACGACTGCTCGACCGCCACCATGGACCGCTGGGTAGCTGGGTTCATCCCGTCGGTCCTGTCCTCGTTGTGGTATGCGCAAGGGGGCGTGATCGTGATCACCTTCGACGAAGGCTCCTCAGACGCCGGCTGTTGCCGGATCGCCCACGGGGGAAGGACCGCCACCCTCGTGATATCGACCCGCACCGGCCCGCGCCGCCGCCTCACCGCTCCGGTCGACCAGGCCGGGATCCTCGGCACCATCGAGGACCTCTTTGGGGTGGGTCGTCTGGGCGACGCCGTCTGCCCCTGCGCCGGGAACCTGCACTCGCTGGTCTGAGCCGGCCTGGGGCGCTTGGCGGACCCAGCCGCGGTGGCGCTGACGGGCCTGCCCGACCAGCTCCGCCACCAGCGACGCCAGGGCCCGCTGGTCGGCCTTGGGCTGGTAGGAGCGGGACTCTCCAAAGCGCGACTGATGCTCCGCCACTGCTTCCGGGCAGGTCTCGGCCAGCCAGTCCATGTACTGGTCGCGCACGCCAGGACGCAGGTGGAGGGCGACCGTCGAGATTGACATCGCCCCTGCTTCGATGCAGGCATCGACCACCGCCCGCAACTGCTCAGGTTGGTCCGACAGCCCGGGTAGCACGGGAGCGATCAGGACCGCGCAGGGGATGCCAGCCCGGTTGAGCCGGGCCACCGCCGCCACCCGCTGGCGGGGATGTGGTGTACCCGGCTCGGAGCGCCGCCACACCTCCTCGTCCAGGGTGCCGATCGACAGGTTGACCCGGACCACAGTGCGCCGGGCCGCCTCAGCCAGGCGGTCGAGGTCACCGAGAACCAGGGTCGACTTGGTGAGGATGGAGAATGGGTTGGCGGCCTGGCTCAGGGTCTCGATGATCCCTCTGGTCAGGCGGTACTTTCCCTCACAGCGCTGGTAGGGATCGGTATTGGTGCCCATGGCGATGGGCTGTCCTGTCCAGCGGTGACTGGCCAGCTCGGCTCGTACCCGGTGCCGACGTGGCGCTCGACCAGGTCATCGGGATCGAAGAGGCTGGGTTGGCCGCCGTCATCGCCAGCCAGACGCCAGCGCAGCTCACCGGGCATGCTCCCATATTAGCGAACGTAGGTTCGTAGCTCAAGGTCGTTACACCACCTCTCTATACTGGAGCGCCAGTGAGGCCAGAGTGAAACCCATCCCCGTCGTATTTCACCTGGGTCCTCTGCAGATCCACACCTACGGCATCGGCCTGGCTCTGACCTTTTGGTTCGGCTACCAGTACTTTGTCAGGCGCTGCGCATCCAAGGGAGAGCCGACCGAATGGGTGGCCGGCGCCTTCCTGTGGATCGTGGTGGCAGCCATCGTCGGGGCCCGGGTGGTGAGCGTGGTGGCCAATCTTGGCTACTACGCCCACAACCCAGGAGACATCCTGGCGGTGTGGCATGGAGGCCTGTCCTCCTTCGGGGGTCTGGCCTTTGCCATCCCCACCGGCCTGTTCCTGGCCCACCGCCGCTGCCCTGAGCTGGGTGTGGCCCGCAGCCTGGACCTGGTGGCCCCGGTCCTGATGGCCGCCTGGGGAGTGGGGCGGCTGCTCGGGCCACAGCTCATGATCGACGGAGGAGGCCACCCTACCCATGCCTGGTATGGCATGGCCTATGCCGGCCAGGTGGGTGAGCGCATCCCGGTACCGCTGTTCCAGTCGGCCGAGAGCTTCGGCGTGTGCCTGGTCCTGCTGGCCCTCGAGCGACGGGTGCGCAACGCCCCCCCAGGCTTCTTGTTCGCCGGATTGGCCGCCCTTTGGGGGGTGACGCGGTTCTTCGACGAGTACTTCTGGTTGGCCGTGCCTCGGCTGTGGGACGCGGTGGAGGCCTTCTCGCTGCTCCTGTCAGCCGTTGGCTTGGCGGTCATGGCCATCATGTGGTCCCGTCACCGCCATCGCCGTCTCGGGGCCCCAGCTCTGGAGAACGCTGGCGGCCCGGCCGAGCCGGCCCTGGCTCAGATGAGCACCGGCCAGAGCCAGCCCCCGGTTGACGGCGACGGAGTGCCGGCTCCGGCCTGAGCGACCGGACTGGGCGGCGGCCGGAGAGTGGGCGGCGACCGGAGTGGGAAGGCTGAGGGTCGTTGACAAAGGGCAACAGTGACTGAGGGCAGTACCGCGTTGCTCACCGATCGTTATGAGCTGACCATGGCCGACGCCGCGGTGCACTCGGGTGTGGCCGGGCGCCGGGCGGTGTTCGAGGTGTTCGCCCGACGGCTGCCGCCCGGACGGCGGTATGGCGTGGTGGCCGGGCTGGGTCGATTGGTGGAAGCAATCGAGGCCTTCCGCTTCGGGTCGGAGGAGTTGGAGGCCCTGAGCGCGGCAGGGATCCTCGATGCCGAGGGCATGGCTCGCCTGACCGGCTACACGTTCTGCGGCTCGATCGACGCCTACGCCGAGGGGGAGCTGTACTACCCGTACTCGCCGGTGCTCACGGTGGAGGCCACCTTTGGCGAGGCGATCATGCTCGAGACGCTGGTGCTGTCCATCCTCAACCACGACTCGGCGGTGGCGTCGGCCGCGGCCCGCATGGTGGCGGCCGCCGGCCAGCGATCAGTATGGGAAATGGGTAGCCGGCGTACCCATGAGCAGGCCGCAGTGGCCGCCGCCCGCTCGGCGTGGATCGCCGGCTTCGCCGGGACCTCCAACCTGGAGGCCGGTCGACACTACGGCATACCGACCTCCGGCACGGTGGCCCATGCCTTCATCATGGCCCATCCCGACGAGCGAGCGGCCTTTGGCGCGCTGGTCGCAGCCATGGGGCCGGGGACGACTCTGCTGGTCGACACCTACGACATCATCCAAGGCATCCGCAGCGCAGTGGAGGTCGCGGGCCCCCACCTGGGAGCAATCCGGATCGACTCCGGAGACCTGGCCGCCGAAGCCCGCCGGGCTCGGGCTCAGCTGGATGCCCTGGGCGCCCGGCACACCCGGATCCTGGTGTCGGGCGACCTCGACGAGTACGCCATCGAGGAGTTGGCCGCCCGTCCCATCGACGCCTATGGGGTGGGGACCAGCCTGGTAGCTGGGTCAGGCGCTCCCACGGCCGATTTCATCTACAAGCTGGTGGCCATCGCCGACCGACCGGACGGAGCGCACCAGGCGCCCCTGAGGTCGGTGGCCAAGCAATCGGAGGCCAAGGCCACCCCGGGCGGCCGCAAGGACGCCTGGCGCATCATCGGTCCCGACGGCATCGCCATCCAGGAGCGGGTGGTCGCCCGGCCAGCCACCGGCTCGATCTCGGGCGCCGCCGGCTCGGTCTCGGGCGCGGCCAGCCATCAGCGAGGCCTGCAGGTCCCGGTCATGCGCCATGGCCACCGCGTGTACCGGACCACCCTGCAGGAGGTCCGGGCTCACCACCGGGCGGCCCTGGCCGAGCTGGCCCCCCTCTCGCTCATGACTGTTGCCGGCCCGCCGGTATTGGACGCCACCCCCACCGTGGCCGACCCGACCGGATCAAAGCCGGACCGGATCTCAGAGCACAACCGGTGACGGCATCCAAGACAGGACCGGCAGGTCACGGCGGGGCATCGGTCGCGGTGACCGCCGACATCGTCGTTCTCACCATCCGGTCCGGGCAGCTGGTGGTCCTGCTGGTCCGGAGGGCCAACCCGCCGTACCAGGGCTGCTGGGCCCTACCGGGCGGCTTCGTGGAGCCCGACGAGTCCCTCGAGCAGGCAGCCCTGCGAGAGCTGGCCGAGGAGACCGGCCTGGAGGGGTTCCCCGGTCATCTCGAGCAGCTGCGGACCTACGGTGCGCCGAGTCGGGACCCGCGCACGCGGGTGATCAGCGTCGCCCACCTCGGCTTCCTCGCCGAACTTGGGCTCCCGAAGGGAGGCAGCGACGCAACTGAGGCTCGGTTCTGGCCGGTGGTCAAGCTCCTGAATTCGGATGGGTTGCCGGCGGCGGATGCGCCGGCCCTGGCCTTCGACCATGGCGAGATCCTCGCCGAAGGCGTCGAGCGGGCCAGAGCCAAGCTCGAGTACACCCCCCTGGCCACCGCCTTCTTGGAGGAGCCGTTCAGCCTGCCTGAGCTTCGCACCATCTATGAAGCAGTGTGGGGTGCTTCAGTCGATCCAGCCGACTTTCGCCACCAGACCCTCTCTGCCGAGGGGTTCGTCACCCCACTTCCACAGGTGGCACCGCTTGGTCCGGACGGTGGTCGGCCGGGGGATCTCTTTCGGCGAGGGGCCGCCCAACTCCTACACCCGGCCATGCTGCGGCCGGGCACCACAGGGCCCCCGGCCCGGTGAAGCATGTATTGGACCAGCACTGATGGGTATCAATAAGATCAGATCAGGTGCGGTCCGACGGGGTTGTTGCCACCGCTGGGACCGATCAGTAGTAGGCAGCAGACAGGAGAGGATCAAAGATGGCCGACCGGACAATGCGGACACCGGCAGGAGGCAGGGATTACAGCGGCTCGCCAGCCGGTAGGGGTGACAGCCGCTCGGATCGGGCGGACTACGGCGATTCGCCGGGGACGGATTACAGCCGGTCGCCAGGAGAGCGCAAGGCGGAGCGCAGGCCAGCAGAGCGAAAGGCGGAGCGCAGGCCAGCAGAGCGAAAGGCGGAGCGCAGGTCGGCAGAGCGCAAGGCGGAGCGCAGGTCGGCAGAGCCGAGAGAAGCCAGGGAGCGTCCCGTCCGGGGGCGGCGCGTCGCTGATCGCTCGGCCGGGTTGGCGTTGGTCGGTCTCGCCACCCTGATCGCCGGTGCCTGGGGCGGCATCGCCCCCTACATCGGGCCGGCCTTTGGCTTCAAGTTCAGCAATCTGGGGTCCTTCCAGTGGACCCAGGCCAATGCCCTGCTGAGATTGGCTCCGGGCGCGGTAGCCGCCCTGGCCGGCCTGGTCCTGCTGGTCGGCGGGGCCCGCTTGGGCGGCACCCGAGCCGGGCCGTGGTTCTGGGGCCTGGTGACGGTGCTGTGCGGGGCCTGGTTCGTGGTCGGACCCGCCGTCTGGGAGCTATTGGGTAACGGCAACCCGATCATCCAGGGTCTGCCCTCCAGCACCGGGACCTTCATCAACCGCATCGGGGATCAGCTCGGGGAGGGGCTGCTACTGGCATTCTTGGGCGCCAACGCCATGGGATTGGTGTCCAGGCTGACCCGAACCGGGCGGGCCTGACGCAACTGCTCCACTCGGCAGCCGCCCGACGCTGGTGGGCGAAGGGCGGTTGCCGGTAGGAGGCATATTTCGCGTCGGCTTATGACACGTACTGGCGGGCCGAGGAAGAGAGTTGGGGGCCGTCGAGGAGCCGCAGTCCCCGCTCCACGGCGGGGGGCACCACGTGGCGCTGACGAAGCACCCAGGGGATACCCGCCAACGCCTCCAGGACGGCGATGACCGACACGTGGTCCCTGGGCAGTGAGCGAACCAGCTTTACCGTGCGGCGGGCTGCGCTGATGGGTGGTCTGCGCAGCCAGGTGGTCCACAAGGTGTTGCGGATGCCCTGCCGGCGGCGTAGGTCGGGGTCCCTCAGCGTCGAGGCCCGGTGGTGGATGACGCAGTCGGGGACGTAGGCCATGGCCCACCCGGCGCTGGCGAGGTCGCTGGCCAGCAGCTCCTCCTCCCCGCCCATGAACAGTCGTGGGTTGAACCCGCCGGCCTCGATGAACGCGCTGCGGCGCAGGACGGAGGCGCCGGCCAGGAAGCTCAGCAGCGGCCATCCGGGCAGTCCGGCTGGGACTGGGAGCGGCGAGTAGCGCATGTCGGCGCATATGGGGTCGTCCCTGCCACCCGGCTCCACCAGGATGTGGGCAGTCACCACCGCCAGGCTGGGATGGGCGTCCAGCAGGTCAGCGGCCCGGGCCAGGGATCCCGGGTCCCACCAGGTGTCGTCGTCGCAGAACGCGACATAGGGAGTTGACACCTCCGCCACCCCAAGGTTGCGTCCTACGGCGCCCAAGTTGCGACCGGGACTGAGCAGGGTCATCTCGGGGAACTGCTCGGACACCGCCTGGCCCGTGCCATCGGAGGAACCGTTGTCCACGACGATCACCTTGGGCCTCTCGGGGAGGCGGCTCAGGTGGCCGAGGGTGGCCAGCAGCTCATCCACCCGGTTGAAGGTGATGACCACCACCGCCAGGCGGGTGTCCGGTGAGGCGGCCGAGCTCAGGGCAGTCATCCGCCGGGGCGGCCGGCAGCCAGATGATCACTCTGGTCCGAGAAGTGGTCGCCATAGCCACCACTTTTCGGACCAGAGTTGTTCGGATCTTGATGGTCGCTGTCCCGACCGGGGCCGGGCCGACCATCGGTCCGTCTCAGATCGTCTCGCTCATCCGAGCGGATGCGGCGCCGGGCAGCTTCCACCGCCGGAGGCACGACCTGGCGTTGCCGGTGGATCCACGGTAGCCCGGCCAGGGCCTGGGCCGCGCCGGACCAGGCGCTGGGTTGGCGGGCGGTGCCGGCCAACCGCTCGACGCTTATTCGCACGGCGGCGACCAGTGGCAGGCGCAGCCAGACCACCCAGAGCCCATTGCGGACCAGCAGGCGGCGCCGCTGGCTGGTGTCTCGCGCCGTCGAGGGATGGTGATGGCACACCACGTCGGGAACGTAGGCCAGCTCCCAGCCGGCGGCGGACAGATCCATGGCCAGCAGCTCCTCCTCCCCACCGATGCCCAAGCGGGGATGGAATCCCCCGACGCTGAGATAGGCGTCCCTGCGCACCACGGCACCGCAGCCGAGAAAGCCCAGCACCTGCCGCGCTCCCGGCGAGACCGGGCTGGGCCGACTGGCCTCCATCTGGACGCTGGTGGGATCGATCGTCTCTTGTGGTCCCACCAGCACCCGGGCCGCCACCAGGGCCAGACTGGGATTGCGCTCGAGGATCTCCACCGCTCGGTCGAGGGCGCCCGGCGCCCACCATGAGTCGTCATCGCTCAGGGCCACGTACGCAGTGGTCGCCAGGCGGGCCCCGATGTTGCGGCCCGCGGCCCCGCGGTTGGTCGGTAGGGCCACGACCTGGAAGGCGGGGAAGGCGGAGCGAACGGCATCGGGCGTGCCATCCCGAGAGCCATTGTCGACCACCACCACTCGTGGATGCTCAGGAAGCTGACTCATACGCTCGAGAGTGCCGAGCAGCTCGGGCGCCCGGTCACGTGTGGCGATGACCACCGAGACCCGGGACGAGGTTGGTTCCCGGGACGACATTTCCGAGTACCTACCCCGCGACGGCCCCGTCAAAGCACCTGCACGAAGTTTTCTGCTTGAAACTTGTCTCCTGAGGGTAGGTCATCGTCAACCCACAGGGGAGGTGAGGATGGCGCGCGTGCTCGGGATCAACTCGGTGTTCCATGATCCGGCTGCTGCGCTGGTGGTGGACGGCCAGGTGGTAGCGGCGGCCGAGGAGGAGCGCTTCAGCCGCCGAAAGCACGGCAAGCTGGCGGTGCCCTTCTCGACCTGGGAGGTTCCTGAGCAGTCGGCCCGCTGGTGCCTCGAGCAGGGTGGTGTGGACGCCGAGGATTTGGATGCGGTGGCCTACTCCTATGATCCCGCCCTCCTGGCGCCCGTGGGCGACGATGTGAACGGTGAACAGGTGACCGCTGACGACTGGGAACCCCTGCGCACTCTCTACGCCCGCCGTGCTCCATCCTTCCTCAGCTCTGCACTGCCCGGCCTCGATCCCGGCGTGGTCTGCTTCGTTCCCCACCACGTCGCCCATGCCGCGTCGGCCCACCTGGCTGCTCCCTACCCAGTCTCGAGCGTGCTGGTGCTGGACGGCCGGGGAGAGACAGCTTCGCACCTGGCTGGGCGATCGATGGGTGGCGACCTGGAGGTGCTGGCCAGCCAGCAGCTCCCCCACTCACTCGGTCTGCTCTACGAGGAAGCCACCGAGCATCTTGGATTTCGCCGGTCGTCCGACGAGTACAAGGTCATGGCCATGGCCTCCTACGGTGAGCCGGTGCATCTGGGTGAGCTCCGCAAGCTCATCCGCACCACTGGCGATGGTGGGTTCGTCGTCGAGCCCATCGACTGGGGCTCCTTCGTCAAGGCCAGGCCGCCCGGGCCGTCCTGGCAGGCCGACCACGCCAACCTGGCGTCGAGCGTGCAGATTCGCCTGGAGGAGATGCTGCTGGAGCTGGCCGGCTGGCTGCATCACCAAACCGGCGACCGATGCCTGACCCTGGCCGGGGGGGTAGCGCTCAACTGTGTGGCCAACTCCCGCCTGGCCGAGGAGGGCCCATTCGAGAGGATCTGGGTGCAGCCGGCCGCCGGGGACGCCGGCACCGCCCTGGGAGCGGCGCTGTGGACGGCCCACGGGCTGGGCGACGTGACCGAACCGCTCACCACGGCCGCCCTCGGGCGCTCGTGGCCCGACGATGAGCTGGAAGCCTGGTTGGCGGCGGCGGGGGTGCCCTACGTGCGGGTGGACGACGTGGCCGAGGTGGTGGCGGCGGCCATAGCCGACAACGCGGTGGTGGCCTGGTTCCAGGGCCGTAGTGAGTACGGGCCACGTGCTCTCGGTCACCGTAGTCTGTTGGCCAACCCGGGCTTCGCTGACAACCTGGACCGGCTCAACCGGGTGAAGGGCCGCGAGCAATTCCGCCCGGTGGCTCCCATGGTCCCGCTGGAGTGGGCCAGCAAGATATTCGATGGCCCGATTCCCAGCCCTTACATGCTGTTCACCCACCAGGTGCGCCCGGATTGGCGGGCCCGGATACCTGCGGTGGTCCACGTGGACGGCAGTGCCCGCGTCCAGACGGTCGATCATCGCGAGGAGCCCCTCGTCCACCGGATGCTGGAGGCGGTCGGGCGCCTCACCGGCGTACCGGTGGTCGTCAACACCAGCCTCAATACGGCCGGCCGGCCCATGGTGGACGATCCCCGGGACGCCCTGGAGTGCTTCGGATCGGCGCCAGTGGACCTGTTGGCCCTTGGGCCGTGCGTGGTTACTCGGGCGCCGTGAGCGGGCCCAGCTTCACCGTGGTGGTGCCGACCCTGGGGCGTCCCTCCCTGCGATGCCTCCTTGACGCCCTGGCTGAAGGCCCCGGACCCATGCCTCCGATCGTGCTGGTCGACGACCGGCGCCACCCCATCACCGCCTTGCTGGACGACGCCGTGCCCAACACCGTCGCCGCCGAGCTGACCGTTCTCGCAGGTCCGGGTCGCGGGCCGGCCGCGGCCCGCAACGTCGGCTGGAGGGCTACCCGCACCACTTGGGTGGCGTTCCTGGACGACGACGTGGTGCCAGGACCGGACTGGCTGACTCGGCTCAGCGAGGATCTTGGTGGTCTGGATCTCGACGGGCTCGGAGCATTCGTCGGGGGTAGCCAGGGCCGCCTGATCGTTCCCCTGCCCAAGGATCGGCGACCGACTGACTGGGAGCGCAACGTCAAGGGCCTGGAGGACGCCTGCTGGGCCACTGCTGATCTGGCCTACCGGCGTTGTTTGCTGGACCAGGTAGGGGGATTCGACGAGCGGTTCCGGCATGCCTTTCGAGAGGATGCCGATCTTGGCCTGCGGGTCGAGGCGGCCGGCTACCTGGTGGTCCAGGGTGAGCGGACCTCCCTCCACCCGCCCCGCCCAGCGGGGTGGGCGGTCAGCCTGCGGGCCCAGGCCGGCAACTCCGACGACGTGGTCATGTGGGGACTGCACGGCTCGGGATGGCGTCTCGACGCGGCTGCCCCTACCGGCCGGCTCGGCCGCCACCTGATTACCTTCGGCGGCCTGGCATTGCTCGTGACGGGCGCCTGTGGTCGGCGCCGGCGCCCAGCGGTGGTGGGTGCGGTGGCCTGGGCGATGGGCACCGCCGAGCTGACCTGGGCCAGGGTTCGTCCTGGGCCCCGCACCGCATCGGAGGTGGCTCGTATGGTGGCCACCAGCTTGCTGCTTCCGTTGGTGGCCGTCGGGTACCGGGCCATTGGTCTGGGCCGCCTGGCCGGTCTGGGCCGCCTGGCCGGTCTGGGCCGCCTGGCCGGTCTGGGCCGCCTGGCCGGTCTGGTCCGCCTGGGCCGCCTGGCCGGTCTGGGCCGCCCGGCCGGTGTGGACGGCCTGGCCGCCAGTGAGCCAGGGCACCAGGCCCCGGAGCGCCCTCCAGTGCCGCCCACCTCTGTGCCCAAGGCGGTGTTGTTCGACCGGGACGGGACACTCGTCGTGGATGTGCCCTACTGCGCCGACCCGGACCTCGTCCAGCTCATGCCCGGCGCCAGAGAGTCGGTCGAACGACTGCAGGCCAACGGCGTCTTGGTGGGGGTGGTCTCCAACCAGAGCGGGGTGGGCCGGGGCCGGCTGACCCTGGACGAGGTGGGGGCAGTCAACCGGCGAGTGGAGGAGCTGGTGGGCCCCTTGGCGGTGTGGGCCGTCTGCCCCCACGGGCCCGACGAAGGCTGCTCGTGTCGCAAACCGGCCCCGGGATTGGTCAGGCAGGCGGCGGCCGCCCTGGGCGTCGAGCCGTCCGAGTGCGCAGTGGTGGGCGACATCGGCGCTGACGTGGAAGCGGCCAGCGCCGCCGGTGCCCGATCGGTGCTGGTCCCCACCTCGGCCACCCGGATGGCCGAGGTGAGGGCCGCCCCGGAGGTGGCGCCCAACCTGGCGGCCGCCGTCGATCTGCTGATCGGCGCCGGGATCGGCCCCAGCCGGGGCGCCGGGATCGGGCCCAGCCGGGGCGCCGGCCAATGAATCCCCACGTCCTGGTGGCCAGGTTGGACAACATGGGCGACGTACTGCTGTCCGGGCCGGCCGTTCGGGCGGTGGCGGCCAACGCATCCAAAGTGACCTTCCTGGCCGGCCCCCGGGGGGCGGACGCAGCTCGGCTGCTGCCAGGCGTGGACGAGGTGATGGTCTTCAGCGCTGGATGGATCGACGCTGACCCACTGCCGGTGGACCGTGCCTCGACCATGGCGCTGGTCGAGGACCTGGCAGCTCGACGAGTGGACCAGGCAGTGATCCTCACCTCCTTCCACCAGAGCGCCCTGCCTCTGGCCCTCCTGGCTCGTCTGGCCGGGGTCCCGGTGACTGCGGCCACCAGCGTCGATTACCCTGGTTCTCTCCTCGACGTGCGTCACCTTCCCGACGAGGACGTGCACGAGGTGGAAAGGTCGTTGTCGTTGGTGGCGACCCTGGGTCACCGGCTCCCGGCCGCAGACCCCGGCTGGTTGGCAGTGAGACTGCCGGATGCCTCACCCCCGCCGACAACGGCATCGCCCTATGTCGTCGTTCACCCGGGCGCCACCGTTCCCGCCAGGACGTGGGCACCCGAGCGCCACGCCCAGGTGGTGGCCGCCCTGGCATCTCGGGGCCATCACGTCGTAGTCACCGGCACGTCGGACGAGACGGCCCTCACCGCTCGGGTGGCAGGCACCACTCTGACGCGGTCTGGTCCTTGGCGGCCGACGGTGACCGACCTGGGGGGCACTACCGATCTGGTGGAGCTGGCCCGGGTCCTGGCCGGTGCCCAGGTGGTGGTGGCTGGCAACACCGGGCCCGCTCATCTGGCCGCGTCGGTGGGAACCCCCGTCGTCTCCCTGTTCGCTCCCACCGTGCCAGCCTGCCGTTGGCGCCCATGGGGCGTACCCCATCAGATACTGGGCGACCAGGAAGTGGTTTGCGCCGGCTGCCGGGCCCGCGTATGTCCGATACCAGGCCATCCGTGCCTGGGTACCGTGACAGTCGACGAGGTGGTGAAGGCAGTAGAGAGCCTGTCCGCCGGCGGCTCGCAGTCGTCCGCCGGCACCATCGGCGCTGGCCCGGGCGACGCCGGCTCTCGGGCGCCAGCCGTGGGCGTGCTGACGAGATGAGAGTGCTCCTCTGGCACGTGCACGGGTCATGGGCCACCGCCATGGTCCAGGGAGCCCACGAGTACCTGGTGCCGGTGCTGCCGGACCGGGGCCCTGACGGCCGGGGTCGGGCTCGCACCTGGGATTGGCCGTCCAGCGTCGTCGAGGTGACCCCCGCCCAGGCCCGTCAGGCCGACGTCGACGTGGTCATTCTCCAGCGGCCCCAGGAGCTCAGTCACCTGACCGAGGAGTGGCTGGGGCGCCGACCGGGAAGAGACCTGCCGGCGGTCTACCTGGAGCACGATCCCCCGTCGACGGGGATCGCCGAAGGCCCACACCCTGCAGCCGACCGCCTCGACCTCACAGTGGTCCACGTCACTCACTTCAACCGCTTGATGTGGGACACCGGCTTCACTCCCACCCGAGTGATAGAGCACGGGGTAGTCGATCCTGGGCTGCTTTACCGAGGCGACCTGCCCCGCGCCGTCGCCGTCATCAACGAGCCCGTTCGCCGCGGCCGGGTAACCGGCACGGACCTGGTGGAGCGGTGGCGAGCGGACATCCCCATCGATTTGTTCGGCATATCGTCGGAGGGCCTGGGGGGACAAGACGTCGTCCAGGCTCAACTCCACCAGGAGATGGCACGCCGCCGGCTCTACCTTCATCCATTCCGATGGACTTCACTGGGGTTGTCCCTGGTAGAGGCCATGCACCTGGGTATGCCGGTGGTGGCCCTGTCCACCACCGAGGCCCCCGAGGCCGTACCCCCCGGCGCCGGCATCGTCTCCAACCGACCCGAAGTGGTGCTCGACGCCATCCACCAGCTGCTGGCCGACCCCGACCAGGCTCGGGCCATGGGAAAAGCGGCCCGCCAAGCGGCTCTGGTGCGCTACGGCCTCGGGCGGTTCCTCGATGACTGGGACGACCTCCTCGAGGAGGCCACGGCCATGAGAGTCGCCCTCGCATGAGAGTCGCCCTCGCATGAGAGTCGCCCTCGCATGAGAGTCGCCATGGTGTCCGAGCACGCCAGTCCACTGGCTGCCATCGGTGGGGTTGACGGGGGGGGCCAAAATGTCCATGTCGCCGCTCTCGCCTCCCACCTCGCTCAGCGGGGTGCCAGCGTCACCGTGCACACCAGGCGGGAGTCACCCGACGTGGCGCGACAAGTGGCAATGGGCCCGGGTGTGACTGTCGAGCACGTCACTGCCGGGCCATGCGCCCCCGTACCCAAGGATCATCTCCTGGCTCACATGGACGAGTTCGGCGAGGAACTGGCCAGGGTCTGGCGGACCGACCCACCTGACGTGGTCCACGCCCATTTTTGGATGTCGGGCAAGGCCGCCCTGGCTGCCGCCCGGCCCATGGGAATCCCGGTGGTGCAGACCTTCCACGCCCTGGGGATAGTCAAGCAACGCCACCTCGGCCCTCTGGACACCAGTCCCCCCCAGCGCCGAGCCGAGGAGGGCAGCGTGGTAGTCGAAGCTGACCACATCATCGCCACCTGCAGCGACGAGACGTTCGAACTGGTCCGCCTGGGTGCTGACCCAACTCGGATCAGTGTGGTGCCCTGCGGCGTCGATCTGAATCTCTTCCGCCCAGATGGCCCCGTCATGGCGCGCCGCTCCGGTTGGCGTCGCCTGGCATTCGTGGGCCGCCTGGTGCCGCGAAAAGGAGTGGACACCATCATCTCGGCTCTCACCCACCTCCCCCTGACCGAATTGGTGATAGCCGGCGGCCCCCCGTCCTCCGCTCTGGCAGCAGATCCCGAGGTGGACCGCCTGGCCACGCTGGCCGAGGCCCAACACGTGGGCGACAGAGTTACGTTCCTCGGGGGTGTCCCCCATCACGAGCTTCCGGCCGTGATCCGCTCGGCCGACGTGGTCGTCTCGGTGCCCCGCTACGAGCCGTTCGGCATGGTCCCCCTGGAGGCCATGGCCTGCGGAGTGCCGGTGGTCGTCTCCGGGGTGGGCGGCCTGGTCGACTCGGTGGTCAACGGCGTAACCGGCCTCCATGTCACTCCTGGTGCACCAGCCCAACTGTCCTGCGCATTGAGGTCGCTGCTGGACGATGCAGCTCAGCGCCACCAGTTCGCCCGGGCCGGGGCGGCCAGGGCCAAACGGCTCTACGGTTGGCCCAGGATCGCCGACGCCACCCTTCGCGTCTATGCCGGACTGATGTCAGACGCCGACCAGGCGGCGGATGCCGAGCTTGTCCAGGAGATGCGTTGACTCCGTTGGCCGCCCCTGACGTTGTCCTCCCCCGGCCCATCATCGATGCCGCCCGAGGCCACTTGGCCAGCCTGGGTCGCTGCCTCCTCGAGCTGGAGAGCAACCTGGACCACATCGAGGGCTGGGGGGCACACCTGGCGAACGTGCTGATTGGCGGCGGCCGGCTGCTGGCGCTGGGCAATGGGGGCAGCGCAGCCCTGGCCCAGCATCTGACCAGCGAGCTGGTTGGCCGCTACCTCGACGAGCGACCGCCTCTCAGCGCCATTGCCCTTCACGCCGACAGCTCCACCACCACCGCCATAGTCAACGACTATGGACCAACCGAGGTGTTTGCCCGCCAGGTGCGAGCCCACGGGCGCCCGGGCGACGTGCTCCTGGCCCTGAGCACATCCGGCCGCAGCCCCAACCTGATGACCGCAGTAGAGGCGGCACGCCATGCCGGACTGCTCACATGGGCCCTCACTGGGCCGGCGCCCAGCCCACTGAGCCGGGCCTGCCACGACTCCCTGTCGGTGGAGGCCCCGGCGACCGCCACCGTGCAAGAGGTTCACCAGGTGGTCGTCCACCTGTTGTGTGCGGCGGTGGACGCGGTGGTGCTGACTGAGGCGGTCGTCCCCGGCCGATGAGTGGCCGACCCCGGTTGGTAGTCCTGCGGGCGCTCGGTCTGGGCGACTATCTCACCGGAATCCCTGCCCTGCGAGGCCTGGCCGTTGCCTTTCCGGACCATCGCCGGCTGCTGGTCGCCCCGGCTGGCATCGCCGCCCTGGCCCGCCATGTGGGCCTGATCGAGGCGGTGGTGGACACGCCCCGGCTCGTGCCGCTGGCTCCGGCACTGCACCAACCCGACGTCGCGGTGGACCTGCACGGCCGGGGCCCCGAAAGCCAGAGGCTGCTGCTGGACTGCCGGCCCGACCGCCTGGTCTCCTTCACTCATGCCCAGGTACCAGCCACGCTGGGGGCTCCTCACTGGCGGGCAGACGAGCATGAGGTGTGGCGCTGGTGCCGGATGCTGTCCGAGAGTGGGATCCCCGCCGATCCCAGTCGCCTGGACATCCAGGCACCGCCGCGCCCGGTGGCTACCCAGGTACGAGGAGCCACGGTCGTCCACCCGGGCGCGGCCAGCCCGGCCCGGCGTTGGCCACCGGAGCGGTGGGCAGCCGTGGCCCGGGCCGAGATGGCCTGCGGGCGCAAAGTGGTGATCACCGGCAACCAGGGCGAAGCCCAGCTGGCTGGCCGGGTGGCGGCCATGGCCGGTCTGGGCCCGACCGCGGTCCTGGCCGGCCGCACCGACCTGCTCGGGCTGGCGGCGGTAGTGGCGGCCAGTGACCGGGTGGTGAGCGGTGACACCGGGGTGGCCCATCTGGCCACCGCCCTGGGCACTCCGTCCGTGGTCCTTTTTGGGCCCGTCTCCCCCGCCCATTGGGGGCCTCCCCGCGACCGGCCCTGGCATCGAGCCCTCTGGGCCGGGGAAACTGGGGACCCCCACGGCCAGCAGGTCGACGCAGGGCTGCTGGCGGTGTCGGTCAACGACGTGCTCCACGCCCTGGCCGACCTGCCGGGCCGGCCGCCGTCGGCCGGTGCCGCCACTGCCCTGGCCGACCTGCCGGGCCGGCCAATGCCGGACCTATCCAATCGGGGGTTCCCTGGCACGCTGGCGGGGTAGTAGGGAACCCATGTCAATTCCTCTTCCCCATCGCCTGGTCAACCAAGTGGGTCGGGCCCTTTTCCTCGACAAGGTGGCTGATCCCATAGCCGACCTGGTCCGCAAGCTGACCGACCACCGGCTCGCCAAGAACGCCCTCTCAGGCACCTGGCTCGGCCACCGCCTGCATCCTCTGCTCACCGACGTGGCCATCGGCAGCTACATGGGAGCGGCCGTCGTCGACCTGGTGGTTCCTGGGGAAGCCGGCCAGGTGGCGGCCAAGCGTCTGGTGACCGCCGGCCTGGTGGCCACCCTGCCCACTGCGGCAGCCGGGCTGTCGGACTGGACCGATGTCTACGGGGATGCCCGGCGGATCGGGTTGGTTCATGCTGTCGGCAACGTGGCCGCTTCCGGGATCTTCCTGGCCTCGCTGGTGCAGCGGTGCAGGGGGCGGCTGGCGGCGGGCCGAGCCCTGTCGTGGGCCGGGCTGGGAGTGCTGGTGACGGGCGGGTACCTCGGAGGACACCTTTCTTATGTCCTGGGAGTGGGCGTCGACCATACCGGCTTCCAGCCCCGCTTGGAGGACTGGGTGGACGTCGCCTCGGCCATCGAGGTCGCCGACGGCGGGGCCCCGGTGGTGTCCAGTGCGGGCGACTTCGATGTGCTCCTGATCCGCCGAGGCGGGCGCCTGCACGCCATGGCCCGGCGGTGCACTCACGCCGGGTGGGGCATGGAGGGTGGCGAGGTGGCCGGCGGTTGCATCACCTGCCCGTACCACGGCAGCATCTTCGCCCTGGACGATGGTCAGGTGAAGCGCGGACCGGCCGCCACCGCGCAACCGGTGTACCGAGCCCGAGAGGTCAACGGACGCATCGAGGTTCGCTCGTAACGGGGGCCGTCTAACCTGCCAGGGTGACCGGCGAGCCCGCCATCGGGCGGCCCGCCGCTCCTCAGCTGGTCGGCGTGGTCGTCCCGGCCCACGAGGAGGAGGCCAGCATCGCAGCCTGCGTGGGCTCGGTGCGCCGGGCCCTGCGCCACCCCGCGCTGGCCGGATCCGCCACTGCGCTGGTGCTGGTGCTGGATGACTGCACCGATTGCACCGGTGAGCGCGCCCTGGCTGCTCTGGGCCGCTCGAGCCCCATTGTCATCGAGCACTCAGCGCGAAATGTCGGCTTTTCCCGCCAGGCCGGCCTGGCCACTCTCATGGCCGCGGCGTCCGGGCTCCAGGCCGATCGAGTGTGGCTGGCCACCACCGATGCCGACACCTTGGTGGGTGAGGACTGGCTGGTCACCCAGTTGGCCTGGGCCGCGGCTGGCGCCGAGGCGGTGGCTGGCACGGTGGTGGTGGACGGCTGGCACGAGCAGCCCAGCCGGGTGCGCCGGCTGTACGGGGCCCACATGGCGGCCCTGGGCCAGGGAATGGGTCACCCACACGTGCACGGGGCCAACCTCGGTCTGAGCGGAGCCGCCTATCACGCGGTCGGGGGGATGCCGCCGCTGGCCGGTGCCGAGGATCACGCCCTGTGGGCCGCCCTGCGCCGAGCCGGTCGGCGGGCGTGGGCAGTGGGCAACCTGCCCGTCACCACCAGCGCCCGCCGGGAAGGCAGGGCCCCCCTGGGCTTCAGCGGCCTGCTCCGCCGCCTCGATACTGCATCGCAGGATCCTGGTGGCCTTGTCCCTGCCCAGTTCGCGTGAGGATGGCTGGAGGGCGACGCTCGGCGCCCGATGCGGCGGTGCCTGGTCAGGAAACCTCGCAGCGGGCCCGGTGCGCCGGTGTCTAGCCCGCAGACTTCGCTGGGCGCCTGGTGCGCCGGCCGGCCCGAGCCCGATTGCCCGGCCTCCGCCCTGGCCCTGGCCGCCCGGTCGGGTCTGCTGCGCCTGCCCCTTCCTGGGCGGGGCTCCACCTGGCAACGCTGGCAGGCCCTGGCTGAGCTGGCGGCCCACGACCTGTCGTTGGCTCGCCTGGGCGAGGGCCACGCCGACGCCCTGGCCATCCTGGCCGAGGCAGGGCGCCCGGAGCCACCGACCAACTGGCTGCTCGGCGTCTGGGCGGCTGGGCCGGTCGACTCGGTGGTGGCCGAACCCGAAGGGGGGGCGTGGCGGCTGACGGGAAGACGGCGCTGGTGCTCGGGGGCCTCGTCGATCACCCATGCCCTGGTCACTGGCTCCCTGGAGGGCGCCAACCAACTCTTCCTGGTGGACCTCCATCAGCCGGGAGTTGTCCCTTGCCCCGGATCCTGGCCGGCCGTGGGAATGGCCGGGTCGGACAGCGTGGACGTGGACCTGTCTGAGGCCGGCGCCGAGGTGGTAGGAGGTCCGGGGTTCTACCTGGGCCGATCGGGGTTCTGGCACGGAGCCCTGGGGGTGGCGGCCTGCTGGTGGGGAGGTGCGGTGGGCGTCTCCCGAGCCCTGTGGAGGGCGAGCAAGGCCCGATCCACGTCTGACTGCCTGGCCCACCTGGGGGCCGTCGATGCCAGGCTGTGGTCCATGGAGAGCGCCCTGCGGGCCGCCGCGGCAGTAGTCGACACCCATCCGCAGGACACCGAGGCCATCCGGTGCCTGGCCCTGCGGGCCCGTCACCTGATCGAGCGGGGGGCCACCGAGGTCATGGACCGCACCGGGAGGGCCACCGGCGCCGGCCCACTCAGCCATGACGCCGCCCACGCCCAACGGGTAGCCGACCTCACCGTCTATCTACGCCAGATTCACGCCGAAGCCGACCTTGAGGTGCTGGGAAGAACGCTCATCGAGAAGCCCGAGTAGGCACTGGGTCGCAGTTGTGTGCCTCAGCTCCCAATATGAGAGCAAATCCACACAAGTGTCCGCACCACCGGGGACCGGACTAGCCTGGAGGCTCGGCGAGGCGGGGGTCGCGGCCATTGCGTGTTGTCCGTGGGTTAGTCGTCCTGGCGATGCTCTTGGTGGTGTCGGCGTCCAGTAGTACCGGGACGCGGGCCGCGCCGCGTGCAGGAGCGCCTGCGCCAATGCTCATGTCCGCCGGGATGGGGCTGGTCAAGGCGTTCTACGCAAACCAGCCGGACGGCGGGTCAGCGATGGCCCGGCCGGTTGTTTCCGGGGCTGGCCTCACCATTTCTCCGGCTCCGTCGACGCCTGCCGGTGCGGAGCAGGCGGCACCGTCCGTGGGGGTCACCACCCTGGCAACGCTCACGTCCGACGTCCATGGATCGCCCGGTCCGGGGCTGCCGGCGAACACCACGGTGCCTGGCTCCTGGTATGGCTACCGGTCCGTCCTGCCAGTGCTCGACCAGCGGCCAGGATGGGTGGAGGTCCGCCTGGCCCAACGGCCCAACCAGTCCACCGTCTGGGTCCCCGCCGGCCAGATCAGCCTTTCCAGCACTCCGTACCGCCTGGTCCTCAGCCTCGGCACCGAGCATCTGCAACTCCTGCGGTATGGCCAGGCCGTCCTGAGCCTCCCGGCGGGCATCGGCACCCCTGGCGACCCGACGGTGACCGGCCACTACTTCGTCACCATGAAGGTGCCTCCGCCGGATCCGGGTTACGGGCCCTTCGTCCTGGTCACCTCCGCTCACTCGGACACCATCACCGACTGGGCCAAGACCGGTGATGCCATCATCGCCATCCACGGCCCCATCGACTCCCACGACGACGCCCTGATCGGCAGGACCGGTGCTCGGATCTCGCACGGCTGCATCCGACTGCACGACACTGACCTGGCCCAGCTGAGTGCCGTGCCCGCCGGTACCCCGTTGGACGTCGAGGCGTCGTGAGCTCAGGCGATGTCCTGACCCAGGTAGAAGCGGGTGCCCTGGTCGTCGACGCACAAGGCTGACAGGCCATAGGGCTGGCGCTCCGGCTCGGGGGCGGTGCCACTCAGTGCCCGCACCTGCTGGACGGCCGCCGAGATGTCGTCCACTCGGTACATCGCCACCACCGTGGCCTGCTGATGGCCGCCGTGCATCCCGGTCATCGGGACCACCTCGTCGGGGAACCAGCCGTCCTCCGCCCGGCCGGGCCGAAAGGTCCAACCCAGCACGGTGCCATAGAACGCCCGGGCCCTGGCCGAGTCCCGGACCTCCATGGTGAGATAGGAGAGGTCACCCTGCCGAGCACCGTTGGCTGGGCCGCGGCGCTCATCGCCCGTCAGCTGGTACAAGGCGAAACAGGTGCCGTCGTCATCGACGCAATCGGCGATCTGGCCGTACGGCCTGGTGACGGGCTCCTCAGCCTGGCCCCCGGCAGCCCGCACCCGCTCGATGCCAGTCGAGACGTCGTCGACCGCATAACAGAGGAACAGGTTGCTGCGTTCCTGGGCGCCCAGCAGGCCGTGGTGCGGAGCCACCCCCTCGACCTGGCGGCTCTGTTCGCCTGATCCCGGGCCATACGACCAGCCCAGCACAGCACCGAAGAAACTGGCCGCCCGCTGCGCGTCAGGAACCAACATCGACACATACACGACATCGCCCTGCCTCATGGGGTCGCCCTGGCTCGTGGGGCTGACAACGGTCTCGGGTGTGGCAATGGCATCGGACATGGTGGCTCCTTTGGGTAGGTCGAGGGCAACTTCGAGCTGGGCCCGCAGTCGGGCCGCAAAGACGCGACCGGGGCGGGCTGGAGTGAGCGGTGCGCGCATGGCGTCGAACGGATCCGATGGCGTCCTGGACCCTTTCCTCTCGGGCCAGCCGGCGCCAGTGGTCGGCCAGCTTGTGCCGGGCCACTCCCACCAGCCAGGCAGTGGAAAACCCGGTGCCGGGCTGGTCCCGGCCAACCGCGGACACCGCGGCCAGGAAGGTCTCAGAGGTGAGGTCCTCGGCCAGGGCGACTCGCCCGCATCGGGAGAGCAGGTAGCCATAGACGTGGGGCAGCGCCTCGTCGTAGGCGGCCACAGGGCCATCCCTGGATCCCCGACGGCCGACGAGTTTCCGCTCACACTTCTATTGTCGCTCGGGAGCCGCTTTCTCCGACGGTTTGATATTGGACTTGGTGGCTTTTCTGGTGCGGGTGGTCACCTCGGCCGCCTTGACCGCGATGTCCACATCCTCCGGTGCCGGAGCCTTGGCTACCTTGCGGCTACGAGTCGCCTTCTTGGTTGCCTTGGCCGGCTGGGGCTCTGGCGCCGGCGCCTCGGTTTGGGCGGGCGTCTCGACCATCTCAGGGGCTGGGGCCTTGGCCTTGCGGGTGCGGGTCGCCTTGACAGCCTTGGTCTGCCGGGGCTCTGGCGCCGGCGCCTCGGGTTGAGCGGACGTCTCCACCATCTCAGGGGCTGGAGCCTTGGTCGTTTTGCGGGCGCGGGTCACCTTGCGGGCGCGGGTCGCCTTGATCGGTGAGGGCTCTGGCTGTGGCGTCGGCGCCTCGGTTTGGGGCGCCCCCTCGACTACCTCGGCCGGGGCTTTAGTGGTCTTGGTGGTCTTGCGGGCGCGGGTCGCCTTCTTGGCCGCCTTGGTCGCCTTGGCCGGCGGGGGCTCTTCCACCGCCGCCTCGGGGGCCTCGGGTTGGGCTGCGGCCTCAGTAACCTCGGCCGGGGCCTTGGTGGTCTTGGTCGTCTTGCGGGCGCGGGTCGCCTTCTTGGCCCCCTTGGTCGCCTTGACCGGCGGAGGCTCTTCCACCGACGCCTCGGGTTGGGCTGCGGCCTCAGTAACCTCGGCCGGGGCCTTGGTGGTCTTGGTGGCCTTGGTGGCCTTGGTGGCCTTGGTGGTCTTGGTGGTCTTGCGGGCGCGGGTCGCCTTCTTGGCCGGCTCGACCGGCGGGGGCTCCTCGTCGGAGATACCGGAGATCTCCGCCTCCACGGTCTCCTCGCTGGGCAACCCGGCAATGTGGGCGTACTCCGGCAACGCAAGTTCGAGACCCCGCCGGGGGGGGTCAAGGGCCTGGAGCACGAAAATCCTAATTTCGCCCTTGCTCAGAACCTCTCGGGCACTACGGGGAGGGGGATCACCCAGAGCGGACAACGGTACGTAGGCCTGGACCCCACCCACCGAGATGAAGGCCCCGTGGGACGTGAAGCTGTCCACTTCACCCTCCACGTGGCTACCCAGCGGGTGCTCGGCGATGAATGTGATGAAAGCCAGCGGCTCGTTGACGGCATGGGGTGGTGGCTCGGCTCCCCGGCGGCGGCGGCGGCGTTGGGCGGATGACGAGTCGGGCGCCACCACCTCCTCGGTGGCCACCTCGATGGCTCGGCGGGCCCGAGCCCGACCGCGCCCGCCTGACCCCTCACCTCGGGGCCGCCTGCCTCCGGTGCTGGCCGGCTCAGTTGCCGGAGCCGCACGCCCTGCCTCGGACGCCGCTGCCTCGGACGCCGCTGCCTCGGACGTCGCTGCCTCGGACGTCAGCGCCTCGACCTCGGACGCCACCTCCTGGGCCACGGCCAGCACCCGCGACACAGCCGTCGCTGCCTCCTGTGGCCGCGGCGGGGGGGCAACCGGCACCGGCATGGGCTGAGACGCCTCCTTGGAGCCGATCCTGACCCTGGTACGGCGGGCGTCCTTGACCGCCACTCTGCTCTTGGGCCCCCGTACCGGCGTCCGGGGGGTGAAAATCCAGCCCACTCCCGGTACCGGTTTTCCCCCAATCAGACGGTCGGGCTCGAAGAGCCACTCATGCTCACCGTGGAACTCCTGGAATGAGTCGTTGGACAATACGGTGGCGCCCATCTTCTCGGCGATGCGCAAGAGGAAGGCGTCACCGCGCCCAATGGCCCCGGCCGGCGGCGACACCACCTCACCGTGCTCCTCGGCCCCCTCGAAGACCGCCCGCTCCGACTCGTCGATCCGGTGGCCGAACGAGGCGTCCACCACCACCGTGACCTCCACGTGGGAGAACTCTCCCTGGAACTCCTGAACAGCCTCGTCGAGCTGCGCCAGGCTGGGCAACGAGCGCCCCTCAGTGGCGATGTTGGACCCGTCGACTACCACATAGCGAAAAGGCATCTCCCCGTAGTCAACCACCCCGCCCGCCTCCATTGGGGCATCCTCGCCACCAGGCGACCCAAAAGGCTTGACAGACCAGGCATCGTGAGATAGCTATGGCCAAACATTGGTAGAAGAGGGAGGCGGCATGAGTGCCAAGCGATCCCAGGAGCTCGGACGCCAAGCGCGCCAGCCACGCCGATCACGCCAGCGCCCGGTCAGGTGGCTCTTGGACGCAACAGCCGCGTTGGCCGGGATCGTGATGCTGGCCGTAGTGGCCAACGTTCCGGCAGCAGCGGCCTCAACTGCGGGTGGCTACAGCTCGCTGGGTGACTCCTATGCCTCGGGACCGGTCATCCCCCAACAGCTGTCCGACCCCGCCGGCTGCCAGCGCTCCAATCACAACTACGCCCATCTGGCGGCGGCCCGCTTGGGCCTCGTCCTCGACGATATCAGCTGCGGGGGCGCCACCACCGCCGACGTGGCGAACCCACAACCGGTGCAGGGGGGAACGAACCCCCCACAGATCGGCGGCGTGCAGCCCGCCACCGGCGTGGTCACCCTGCAGATCGGCGGTAACGACATCGGCTTTTCCCGCATCATCGAGAGCTGCGTCACCCTGGTCCCGGTCCTGCCCCGGTGTGGGGCCCAGATCGGGGGCAGCAATGGCCCGCTGGCCCAGCGCATCCAGGCGACCGCCCCCAAGATGGGAGCCGTGCTGGCGGCCATCCATGAGCGGGCCCCAAGGGCCAGAGTGGTGGTGGTGGGTTACCCGGCCATCCTGCCTCCGACGGGCTACGGCTGCTGGCCCCAGATGCCCTTTGCCTACACTGACGTGGCTTATCTCCGGGCTACCGAGGTTCGCCTCAACCAGATGCTGCAATCCGAGGCGGCGGCCAACCACGCTGGCTACCTGGACACCTATACGCCCAGCCGGGGCCACAATGCGTGCACGCCCGAGAGTGTGCGCTGGATCGAGCCTCTCCTCTTTCCGGAGTCCCCCGCGGACCCCGTGCACCCCAATGCCAGGGGCATGCAGGGCGTGGCCAATCTGCTCGAAGCCAGCCTGGCCCCGGTCAGCCGGTAGAAACCGGCGGCTGACCGGGGTAGGGGCATTCAACCCTGTCGGTCAGGAGACTCCCTCTTCGAACAGCGCCGGGTCTGTCAGCGCCAGCCGGGTCCTCTCGGTCCTGCGGGCCGTGCGCAGGGCACCTGACCACCACACCAGCTGGTCGAGCATCTGGTGGGCAGCGGCGTTGCATCCGGCCGGCTCCCTGGGCTCGCCTGCCTCGTCGAAGCGGGAGTGAGCCATGTGGAAGCTGACGGTGTCCCGCACGGTCATGGCCTGGAGCTCTGGGAAGACCTGGCGGAGCTGCTCCACCGCCCGCAGGCCACCCGCCATTCCGCCGTAGGAGACAAATCCCACCGGCTTGGCCCACCATTGCCTGTGTGGTAGGTCGATCGCCTGCTTGAGCGATGCCGGATACCCGTGGTTGTACTCGGGAGTCACCACCACAAAGGCGTCAGCTCGGTCGATCCTCTCGACGTACGCCTTCACAGCCGGGCTCGCCTGCCCCAATACCGCGGGCAGGCCAAGCTCGGCCAGATCGATCAGATCGACGGCCATGTCGTCCCGCTGGCCGGCCTGGGTGAAGAACCACTGCGCGACGACACTCCCAAAGCGCCCTTCCCTGGTACTGGCCAGGATGATCGCAAGTTGGTGACGGTCTTCGGCCACTTGAGTTCCTTTCCGAAGTCTCGATGCCCCTGAGTCTCAGCGACTCCATCACCGTAGTTGTTCAAGTTCACTTGAAGTCAAGCGACAGCTCGGATAATCTCCGATCATGGAGTCCGAGCTCACCATTGGTGCCGTCAGCCAGCGGGCTGGGGTAGCCACCTCCGCCCTGCGCTTCTACGAAGCTGAGGGTCTGATCCAGGCCACCCGCTCACCGGGGGGCCAGCGTCGCTACCGCCGCGACACGCTCCGACGCGTCTCGTTCATCCGAGTAGCCCAGCAGGTTGGGCTGCGCCTCGACGAGATCCATGCCGCCCTGGCCTCCCTGCCCGAGAACCGCACGCCCAATGCCAAGGACTGGGAGCGCCTGTCGGCTTCGTGGCGGCCTCGCATCGATGCCCAGATCGCCCTGCTGGAGCGCCTGCGGGACCGGCTCGGCGGCTGCATCGGCTGTGGCTGCCTGTCGCTCGGCTCTTGCCAGCTGTTGAACCCAGACGACCAGGTGGCCAGGCGCGGCCCCGGCCCCCGGTACCTCCTCGACGACGACTGATCCCTCGAGAACGCTCATCGGTTCCTAGGTGAACCCAGGACGTTGATGAATGCAGACCGCGGGCCGGAAGTGGCAGCATCACCCTATGGGTTTGCGGCTCACGGTGGCACGACCTCGATGGCGTCCCTGGCACCGGGTGCTGCCGGCCATTGCCATGATCGGGCTGATGGGGGCGGCCCTGGTCGGCGTGGGACCCCGGGGAGGCTCCCAGTTGACCGCCGCCTATGCCCAGGGACAATCGCCGAACGCGGTCTGGACCTGGGGGGAGTCATCCTACCCCCCACTGCAGGTCGCTGGTCTGACCGGCGTCGTCCAGGTTGGCATCCCTCAGGCGGGGACCTATCTCGCCCTCAAGGGCGACGGCACGGTGTGGGCCTGGGGCGGCGACGACAGTGGCGACCTGGGGCAGGGCGTGGTTGGCAGCACATACGCGACCCCCGTCCAGGTCCCGGGTCTGCCACCGGTACGTAGGCTGGCGACGGGGTGGGGAAGCCGGATTGTGCTGGCCCTGACCAACGACGGTCAGGTGTGGGCATGGGGTGACGATTCCAGTGGTGGGCTGGGCGACGGGACCAAAGGCGACACCTCCTGTGGTTGCCGGTCGGCACCTTCGCAGGTACTGGGCCCGGGCGGGGCCGGCCACCTGGCCGGGGCGACCGCCATCGCCACCTCGGCCTACAACAGCTACGCGGTCTCCGACGGGAAGGTGTATGCCTGGGGATCGAACCTCGACGGAATGCTCGGAGACGGGGCGTACGGGATCAGCCAGACTCAGAATGGTGGACGGCTCTTACCGGCGCCCGTCAGCGCCCTCGGCGGCCAGCAGGTCATTGCCCTGGCCTCCGGGGCCCAGACCCTGGCTCTTACTGCCCAGGGACGGGTGTGGGCGTGGGGAGGCGATCCGACCGACTGGTTCGGACCGTCGCAAGCTCACTGTGAGGGCAACGTCCCTGTTCATTTCTGCGACCCCACCCCGACTCCGGTCAGCGGGCTCAGTGGCGTGACCGCCATAGCGGCGGGGAGCGACCACAACCTGGCCCTGACCTCGACCGGGTCCGTGTGGGCCTGGGGCTACGACTACCTGGGACAAGACGGTGACGGAACGCTCGGAGCACCGTCATGTGTCTGTCGGGCCTCTCCCGTTCGGGTCGTGGGCCTGAGCCGAGTCACCACCATCGCCGCCGGCTACTCGGACAGCTTCGCCATCCAGGGGGGACGGGTCTACGGCTGGGGCGATGACGGAGAGGGCCAACTCGACGGGACGACCGGAGACAGAGGGCAGCCGCCCGATTGCGGCAGCTGCCGGCTCTCGCCGATCCAAATCGTCGGCCTGACCGGGGCAACATACGTCAGCACCGCCGGTCGGGGAAGTGCAGCCATCGCCGACCCCGGCCCCGGCACTCTGGCAACGGCCCCGGCGGCCACCACGCCCAGCACCATCCCGGCGCCCACGACACCGGCCACGGTCCCGCCGGCGCCCGTGGGGGGACCGGCCCACGCGCCGGCACCGGCACCGGCTCACGCGCCGGCGGCAGCACCGGCAGCGGCCCCCACCCCAGCGGCAGCACCGGCAGCTGCTCCTGCCTCTGCCCCTGCGCCCGGCGTGGCCCAGGCTCCCGTAGCCGCCCCCGGTGTCGCTCCTGGGCACCCGCCGGTGGCAGCAGCTGCGCCCATCGCAGGCGAAGAGCCGGGAGGGGGCACCCAATTCGCCATGGTCGCCGACCGGGGCAATGCTGGCTTGGGCAATGCTGGCTTGGGCCTGGGACTCGGCTCGGGGGGGATCACAATCCTGGCCATGGCCGCCGCGGTGGCCTGGCGGCGCCGGGGCGGCGCTGCCCCATGCGCCGGGCCGGCCCTGGCATGGGCCTGTGCCGGAGATCCATCCGAAGTGCTGCCAGATGTACCGAGAGGGGCCCGGCGAGAGGCACCCCCGCGAGACGGCTGGCCAGTCGATGGCTGATCTCGATGTCTGATCAGCGCCCGGGTCCGGCCTCCAGGAGTGCTGGGGTGAGCGACCGGGTTGCCCCCTGGGCGACCGAGGCCCAATCCAAGGCGGAGCGCCGCCGCCAGCGCCTGGCCCAGGCCACCGGCCGGCAGCGAGCCGCCAGGCTGCTGGCTCTCAGCCTGGTCGGTCTCCTCCTGATCTACGCCGGGGCGCTGATATTCCTGCGCCCGGCCACCTCCGGGATGTCTCTTGACTACGGCCAGCTTGTCCGGGATGCCGCCTGCACCGCCCCGCGCTGCCCGGCCAAGGTGGCCCAGGCCACCCTGCTGTCACAGGACAACCGGCTGGTGGGAACCTTGGTGGCTCCGGGAGGGACAAGCCAGCAGTTCTCGACCGCCCTACCCAGCGCCGACCCCACCACCTTGTTGCGCGATCTGGCCGCCGGGGGAACCCGCCTGGCGGTGGACAGTCAGGAGGCCAAGGCGCTGGTGCGCTTCCTGGCTCAGTTCCTGCTCCCGCTGGTGATCCTGGCCGACCTGTTCGCCCTGCTCTTCCTCCTCATCCAGGGAGGAGGGGGGCAGGCCTCCGAGCTGGTCCGCTTCGCCACCTTGGGCTCCCGTCGTCGCACGGCGGAGGCTCGGCCGACCACCTTCGCCGACGTGGCCGCCGCCGGGGAGGCAGTGACCGAGCTGGCCGAGGTACGGGATTACCTCGCCGATCCCAGTGCCTACGCCGCCATGGGAGCCACGCCGCCCAAGGGGGTCCTGCTGGTGGGGCCGCCTGGATGTGGCAAGACCCTGCTGGCCAGGGCGGTGGCCGGAGAGGCCCAGGCCAGCTTCTTCTCGATCGCCGGCTCGGAGTTCGTGGAGGTGCTGGTAGGGGTGGGGGCGGCCCGCGTCCGGGACTTGTTCGCCCAGGCCCGGGCGTCAGCTCCGGCCATCATCTTCATCGACGAGCTGGACGGCGTGGGCCGGAGGCGGGGGGCCGGAGTGGGCCAGGGCCACGACGAGCGCGAGCAGACCCTCAATGAGCTGCTGACCCAGATGGACGGGTTCTCCCCAGCCCAGGGCCTGGTCGTGCTGGCCGCCACCAACCGTCCCGACATCTTGGATCCGGCCCTGATGCGCTCGGGCCGCTTCGACCGCCAGGTCACCGTCGATCGACCCGACGTGGAGGGGCGCCTGGACATCCTGGCCCTTCACGCCCGGGGTCGCCGCCTGGTCGACGCCGAGGGTGACCTGGCGGCGGTGGCCCGGGCCACCCCTGGGTTCACCGGAGCCGACCTGGCCAACCTGGTAAACGAGGCGGCCCTGCTGGCCGTGCGCGAGCAGGCCACCGTCATCAGCCGGGGCCACCTGGAGGAGGCAGCCGAGCGAATCTTGTCCGGCCCCAGACGTCGGGGCCGGCTGCTGTCGGACGAGGAGGTGTACACGGTCGCCTACCACGAGGCCGGGCATGCCGTGGTGGCGGCGGCGCTGGGCAAAGCCGGAGCCGTCCGCAAAGTGTCCATCGTGGCCCGGGGAAGAGGGATCGGTCATCTGGCCACCGTCACCGGACCCGAAGACGGATCCGTGCGCCGACGCAGCACGATCGAGGTGCAGTTGGCGGTAGCCCTCGCTGGCCTGGCGGCTGAGGAGCTGGTCTTCGGCGAACCATCCACCGGTGCCGAGGCTGACCTCGAGCGGGCCACCGCCTGGGCCCGGGACCTGGCCGGCCGGTTCGGTATGAGCGAGACGGTGGGGCCGGTGCGGGTGCTGCACGAGGATCGGGAGGTGTTCCTGGGGAGGGACTACCTGACCAGCGGGGACATCTCCCAACCGACCCTGGAGCGCCTTGACGGCGAGGTCCGCCGGATCCTGGAAGAGAGCCGACGGGCGGCGACTGGTGTGCTAAGAGCTCACCGTCCTGCCCTGGATGACATGGCCGCCGCTCTGGTGGACCGAGAGACCCTGGAAGGCCCCGACCTAGAGGCCGCTATGAGTTGGATCGCGGCCCGCCCCCGGCGGCCCGCTCGGTCAGACTGACACCGAGCCGAGGGTCATCGAGGCTTCTCAGAACTCAGACAGCGATCGGGGCGCCGTCGTGCTGGTGCCGGGATGCGGCTCACCGGCCGTGGCCTCGCGCAGCTCGTAGCCCAACCTCCCGGCGATGCGGGACAACACCACCTCCCGGCGGTAGGCAAAGCCCAGCCAGTCCCTGTAGCGGCAGTAGGACAGATCGAGGTCGGGATCGGGCGGCGGTGGCGGACCGGCAGCGGCCCGGACGCGATCCTGCAGCGCCCGGAAGGCAACGCATTGACGGTCCCCTACTCGGTCCCGATAGGCGGCCGAGAACGCGCCTGGTTGGATCGGCTGGGGCGCCTCGAACGGGCACGGGCCGACAAGACGAGCCGATGGACAGCAAGGCGTGGCGCGCCCGGTTGGGTAGCGGCCGGGTGGCAAGCTGCATGACCCTCCAGAGCAAGCTCTGGTACCGAGCGGCAATGAAGCTGAACCCGTCATAGTTGAACACGGTCAGGAACAGGTCGATCAGCGCCAGCAGGACGACCAGGAGCCCGGCGGCGGCGAAAGCCAGCGCAGTCATCAATGGGACATAACCTCTCTAAAGGGTATGGAAGCGGTGCTTGGATTTCAGCTTGACCGCATTGGGGCCCGCAGCCGAGCCTCACCAACCGTAACCGCACACCAAAGGACTCACTATGGCATGGCTGACGGGTAACTGGCAGACACTAGGGACCGTGGCCGCCAAGGCGGCGCTCATGTACCTCGTCGCCTTGGGGGGCTTGCGGGTCAGTCCCCGACGGACCCTGGCCCAGTGGACAGCCATCGACTTCGCCGCCGCAGTCGCCATCGGGGCCATCGTCGGGCGAACCGCCATAGCCAGCGGCCAATCGTTCGCCATTGGTGCCGTTGCGCTCGTCACCATCCTCTTCGTCCACTGGCTGGTGAGCATGGGGCGGTTCTCCCCGCTACTTGCAAAGCTCGTCGATCACCGGGTCCGCGTCCTTGTAGACCACGGCCAGTTGCGCCGCAGCCAACTGCGGATCTGCGGGGTCACCGAGAACGACATCGTGTCCAAGCTCCGCGAACAGGGAGTGGCCAACCTGGGCGAATTGCGATACGTCTTCTATGAGACAAAGGGGCAACTTACGATCGTGCGTGAGGCATCTACCAACGGAGGTGACTGCCAGCTGGTGGCGACCGCCCTCGCCGATGCGGCCGGAACAGGACGAAACGTGAAAACCGATGGATGACAAGGCAGGCGCTTCACGCTGCGTTCAACACACGGTGGGAGGTGACCGGCATTCACCTCGTCCCTGGTCATGAGCTGAAGTTTGAAGCGACGGGGCAGTCCCATCGAGGAGACGTTCCCATCGGTCGGCTCTAGGGCTCCAGGGACGATCTACTCTGGCGAGCAGAAAGGAGAGCACCGGCATCGACGAGCGACGCCACCACGGACCCATGACCACCTACTTCACGGGCGATCAGCATTTCGGACACAAGAACATCATCGAGTACTGCGGCCGTCCGTTCCACAGCGTCAGCGAGATGAACACCGCGCTGGTTGCGAACTGGAACAGTGTCGTCGGGCACAACGACACTGTCCACGTCCTTGGCGACGTCGCCATGGGTCGGCGAGAGGAGTCGATGCCGCTCATCGGCCAGCTGACCGGGCACAAGATCCTCTACCCGGGTAACCACGACCGCTGCTGGTACGGCCACGGGGAGCGAGCCCTCCCGCTGGGGCGCGAGTACCTCGACGCCGGGTTCGAAGCGATCCGTCAAGGGCCCTGGCAGATGGCGGTCGGCGGCCGGGAGGTCCTTCTGTGTCACCTTCCCTACCGAGGTGACAGCCAAGACACGGAGCGTTACGGCAAATTCCGGCCGGCCGACGAAGGGCTGTGGCTGATTCACGGCCACATCCACGAAAAGTGGCGCCGGCGGGAGCGCATGATCAACGTCGGGGTCGACGTCTGGGACTTCGCGCCGGTCAACGAGGAGCTGCTCGCCGAACTGATGGCGGCAGGTTGAGATAGAGCCCCCAGGTCGACCAGCTTCTCCTCGAAGCGAGGATCCTTCGAGACCTTGAAGGTGTCCACCGATGCCCAGGCGCTCGGCCAGCGAACGTGCGCTCCAGTGCGTAGAGATGTCGTCAGGGGTCTGCTCCAGAGTGACCAGGCATCCCGGCCCAGGCCCGATCTCCCGCCACGAGTAGTCCTGCACCGCGTCCCAGACGGCCTGGTGGAGCGCCAGCTCCGCCTGCCGCAACGCAGCAAACAGAGCCTCGACGCGCTGAAGAGGATCCTGCGCCGCCTCGGCGGCCAGCGCCCAGCGCCACGGTCCCGACCACCGCTTGACCGGCGTTCTCCGCCTTACGCGCCTCGCCACGTCGCCCACGACGAAAGTGTCGGAGGGGGGACTTGAACCCCCATGCCCTTGCGGGCACCAGCCCCTCAAGCTGGCGCGTCTGCCTATTCCGCCACTCCGACGCTTGCCCCTTGCCAGGGCCGGTACCGAACCTTAGCGTGCCGATCCTCAGGCCGACTCAGCCCCGGCAGCTCAGCCCCAGCAGCTCGGCCCCAGCAGCTCGGCCCCAGCAGCTCAGCCCCAGCAGCTCGGCCCCGGCAGCTCAGCCCTCGGCCTTGAGGCCCCAGGTGTCGCAGTCCCAGAAGGGGGTGGACGTGCTGGGATTGGCCGCTATGTTGCCGTACCGGTGGTTGAAGGCGATGAAGGTCGGCTCCTGGTACAGGGGCAGGGTGACCATGTCCTTCCACAGCAGGGTATCGACCCGGTTGTAGTCGGCGGTGGCGGTGACCGCATTCAGCTCGCCTGACGCGGTGGCCAGCAACGAGTCCACCACTGGATCGGCGTGGCCGTCGTAGTTCTGCGAACCGGCCACACCAGCCGCGTAGGCGGCGTGGCTGGCCGAGGGGAACGGCGACGCCGTGCGGGTGAACAGGGCCAGGTCGAAGTTGCCGCCGGGCAGGTCGATCCCCATGAACTTGCCGGGTGGGTCGTTGGCCATGTCGACCTTGATGCCGCCTGCGGTGAGCTGGCCAGCCAGGATCTGCTCGGTGCGCAGAGCCAGGTCGTCCCCGGTGGCCGTGCCCAGCCGCACCTCCAGGGGCACTCCTCCCTTGTTCCAGGTGCCGTCCAGGTCCATGGTGAAGCCGTCCCCGGTGAGCAGTCTGGCCTCGGCCACCAGGTCGGCGTGCTGATAGTCGGCCCCACTGTTGTCCTGGTAGCCGACCTGGTTGTTCACGTAGATCCGGTTGTTCAGCACTCTGATCCGGGGGTCGAGCTGGTCGACGCTCTGGCGAACCAGTTGGCTGCGGTCCACCGCCTTGGCCAGGGCCCGACGAACCACCGGGTCGGCCAGGACAGGATTCTGCTGGTTGAAGTCCAGTTGCTCGAAGTCCAGGCCCTGCCCGACGCCAGCGGCCACTCCGGGGATGGGGCTCACCTGGCTGATCACGCCGAGCTGAGGCGCTTGCGGATAGACCAGCTGCACCTGGTCGTTCTGCAACAGCGACACGTCCTGCGCCGGGTCGGCCACCAGCTTGAACACGATGCTGGCGAGGTGGGCGGCCTTGCCCCAGTAGCTGGGGTTGCGGACCAGCACCACCTGGCTCCCGGGCGTGTCGCTCTGGACCAGGTAGGGGCCGCCGGAGACCTCCACGTTGGGGTCGAACCGATCGAAACCGGTGTTCCAACCGACCATCTTGGCTATGTGGGCCGGGATGAGCGGGCGCCCGGCGCCGAAAAGGCTCTCCCAATCGGCGTAGGGCTTGTCGAACACCACGGTGACGGTCTTCCCGCCGTCCGAACCGGTGACCGAGCGGATCTGGTCGTACCCGGCCACTGAGACGGCGTCGTAGGGCTTGCCGTCCACATCGGTCAGCGCCGGGTTACCCGACTGGGCCTGCCAGTTGTAGACGAAATCGTCGGCGTTGATGGGCACCCCGTCCGACCAGACCGCCTTGGGGTCGATCTTGTAGATGATGGTCTGGGGGTTGGTGTCGACCAGCTCGGCACTGTCCATCAGCTCGGTGTCGAGCACCGGCTTCAGCCGGGCATTCAGCCGAAAAACCTCGGGGTACACCCGGGCGTCCACCTCCGCACCCACCTGGCTGGCGGCCGCCGACGTGTTGATGTTGAAGCCGAACAGCTCCTGCTGGGCACCGAACGTCAGCCTTCCACCGTCGTTCACCCTTACCGGACCGCTGGGCAACGTGGTGGTGGTCGAGGTGCTGGTGGTCGAGCGGGGCGAGACGCCCTGACGGCCGGTGGCGACTGGCCGACCGCACCCGGCGGCCAACGCCCCGACGATGGCCAACAGGGCCACGACCCGCCGCACGCCAGCCCGCGCCAGGGCGGAAGAACCCATTCCGCTGCCCCTGCGGAGCAGTGTTATTGGAGCCGGAGGGCCAGGATGACGGTGGTAAAGGCGAAGATGACCGCCACCGCCACGGTGATGCGGTCCAGGTTGCGCTCGACCACCGTGGAGCCAGAGGCGGCTGAGCCGACCGAGCCGCCGAACATGTCCGACAGGCCGCCGCCCCGGCCGCTGTGCAACAGGATCAGCACGATCAGGCCGAACGAGACCCCCAGATGAATGACGAGAATGAGCGCGGTCAGCACTGCTGGCAGGCTAGCAGGCAGCCTGAGCAGCCACGATGGCGGCGAAGTCGTCGGGGTCCAGGGAAGCCCCGCCCACCAGGGCCCCGTCGATGTCGGGCTGGGCGAGCAGCTCGGAGGCGTTCGTGGCCTTCACCGACCCCCCATACTGAATCCTTACGAAATTGGCCGCTTCCGGCCCGGCCGCCTCGCCCACTCCCGCCCGGATGGTGGCCGCCACCTCCTGGGCATCGTCTGGGGTGGCGTTGCGCCCGGTCCCGATGGCCCAGATGGGCTCGTAGGCCACGACCATGGCCCCCACCGCCTCGGGGCTGACGCCGTCCAGGGCCGAACGCAGCTGGGAGCCGACCTTTTCCAGCGTGGTCCCGGCGTCACGCTCCGCGAGCGTCTCGCCCACGCAGAGAATGGGGGTCATGGAGTGGCGCAGCACCGCCTCCAGCTTGGCCCTGACCATCTGGTCGGTCTCACCCAGCAGCTGGCGGCGCTCGGAGTGACCGACGATGACGTAGACCACGTCCAGCTTGGCCAGCATGGGTGCGCTGACCTCGCCGGTGAAGGCCCCGGCGTCCTCCCAGTAGCAATTTTGGGCTCCCAGGGCGAGAGGCAGTTCGTCCGAGCCGATGATCGTCTGCACGGTGCGCAGGGAGGTGAAGGGTGGGTGGACAGAGACGTCGACCGCCGCGGTCTCGGCCGAGCTGAGGCGATAGGAGAGCTTTTGCACCACCTGGATGGCCTCCAGGTGGTTGAGGTTCATCTTCCAGTTGCCGCTGACCAGGGGTCGCCGGGCCGGCTTGAGCGATTCAGCCACCTTTGGACGCCTTGGGAGCTGGCGCCTTGGGAGCTGGCGCCTTGGGAGCAGACGCCTCAGGAGCGTTGGAGGCGGCTCGCAGGGCGGCCAGGCCGGGAAGGTCCCCCTTCTCGAGCAGCTCCAGGGCGGCTCCCCCGCCAGTCGAGAGATGGTCCACCCGGTCCACCAGGCCGAGCTGGGCCATGGCCGACGCGCTGTCGCCCCCACCCACCACGGTGAAACCGTTGCAGGCCGCTACCGCCTTGGCCACCGTCTCGGTCCCGGCCGCGAACCGGGAGTCCTCGAATTGGCCCATTGGGCCGTTCCAGAACACCGTCCCGGCTCCCTCGATCTCGTCGGCGAACTCGGCGGCAGTGGCCGGCCCGATGTCGCGGCCCGACCAGCCGTCGGGCACGCTGCGCCCCACCTGGCGTACCTCGCCGGGGTCCCCCGGGCCGAGGGCAACGATGTCGGTGGGCAGCACGATCCGCCCCCCCGAGTCGATCAGCTCCCGGCAGGCGTCCACCTGGTCCTTCTCCAGCATCGAGTCACCAACGTCGTGGCCCAGGGCGGCCAAGAAGGTGAAGCACATGCCCCCGCCCACCAGCACCACCTCGACCCGCTCGGACAGGGTGCGCAGCAGTTCCAGCTTGTCGCTGACCTTGGCCCCTCCCAGGACGGCCACGAACGGCCGGGCCGGATGCTCGAGCAGGCTGCCCAGGGCGTCCACCTCAGATGCCAGCAGCCGGCCGGCCGCGCTGGGCAGGCGGGCCGGTGGCCCGACCACCGAAGCATGGGCTCGATGGGCTGCCCCGAAGGCATCGTTGACGTAGAGGTCCTGGCCCTCCACCAGGCGGTCCACAAAGGTGGAGTCGCTGGCCTCCTCACCTGGGTCGAAACGCAGGTTCTCCATCAGCTCGACCCCAGGAGCCAGCTCCTCCAGTCGCCGGCGCACCGGATCCAGCGAATACCTGGGGTCAGGGGTCCCCTTGGGACGGCCGAGATGACAGCACACGGTGACGATCGCCCCCTTCCCGGTCAGCCACTCCAGAGTGGGCAAGGAGGCGCGTATGCGAAAATCATCCTCAATTTCGCCCTGGTCACTGATCGGCACGTTGAGGTCGGAGCGCACCAGCACGCGCTTACCGTCAGGATCGGGTAGGTCTTCCAGCCGGGGCAGTCCGGCCGCCGGACCGTCAGTCTCTGTCACCTCAACTGGGGGAGGCACCGACCACCTTGGCCAGATCGACCAGGCGGTTGGAGTAGCCCCACTCGTTGTCGTACCAGCCCAGCACCTTGACCAGGCTGATCCCGTCGCTGATGGGCATGACCATGGTCAGCAGGGAGTCGAAGGTGCACGAGGCCGGCGAGCGGACGACGTCGGAGGAGACAATGGGGTCCTCGGTGTAGACCAGGACCTTGGCCAGAGGGCCATCGGAGGCGGCCCGCTCGAAGGCCTGGTTGACGTCGTCCGGCTCAACCTCGGCGTTGACCACCGCGGTGAAGTCGGTGATGGAACCGCACTGGACGGGCACCCGCAGGGCGGTGCCGTCGAGCTTTCCCTGCATGGACTCCAGGACCAGGCCGGTGGCCCGGGCCGCCCCGGTTGAGCAGGGCACGATGTTGACCGCCGCCGCCCGGGCCCGGCGCATGTCCTTGTGCACCAGGTCCAACAGGTTCTGGTCGTTGGTGTAAGCGTGGGCCGTGGTCATCAGGCCGGTGCGCACCCCGAAGGCATCGTCCAGCACCTTGACCATGGGCACTATGCAGTTGGTGGTGCAGGAGGCGTTGGAGACCACTGTGTGCTTGGCCGGGTCGTAGGTGTCGTCATTGACCCCGATGACGAAGGTGGCATCCACGTTCTTGGCCGGGGCCGAGATGATGACCCGCTTGGCTCCTCCCTCGATGTGGGCCGACGCCTGCTTGCCGTCGGTGAAGATGCCGGTGCTCTCGATCACCACATCCACCCCGAGGTCGCCCCAGGGCAGGGCCTTGGGATCCCGCTCGGCCAGTACCCGCAGCTCTCGATCACCCACCCGCAGTCCGTCCTCGGTGACCGTCACCTCTTGGCCCAGGCGGCCGTAGGTGGAGTCGTAGGCCAGCAGGTGGGCGTGGGTCTGGGGATCGGTGAGGTCGTTGACCGCCACCACCTCGACGGAGTCGTCGCCCTGCTCCTGAGCTCGTGCCAGGACGGATCGGTAGACGTTCTTGCCGATGCGCCCGAACCCGTTGATGCCGACTCTGACCGTCATGTCTGCTCCTCCCCCGGCGCCGATGGCCCCGGTTGACTGCTGGCCCTGGAAAGCTGCCCCGGCCTACCGGACCAGGCCGGCCAGGGCACCTGCCAGTCTGGCCTCATCGTGGCCCGGTCCGCCAGTCCCACCCAGGGCGGTGTCGACCACTCGTGGCCCGCGGCTGGCGTCCAGGCGACCCAAACAGATGTTGGCCGTGTCGCAGAGGACCACATCGACCTCGACTCCGTGAGCCCTCAGGGCCTCGATGTGGGCGGCCACGTCATAGTCCGTGGTCTCCGGATCCTGGGGAGCCAGGTTGCAGACGTAGACCCGAGTGGCCCTGGTCCCGGTGGCCCTCATCCCGGTGGTCCTGGTCCCGGTTGGCTCGACCGAGTTGCCAGCCAGGCTGTCCCTGAGGGCGGGCACGGCCAGCGCCGCCAGGACGCTGGTGTACAACGAGCCAGGGCCGATGACCACCTGATCGGCCCGCTCCAGGGCCGCCAGGGCGGCTGGCGGAGTGAGGGGATCCGGGGGCACCAGTGACACCTGGGTCACCCGACGGGCACGGCCCACCGCCACCTGGCCCTCGACCGCCCCGTCGGCGGCGTCGGCCTTGAGGGTGACCGGGCCCTCGGTGGCCGGCAGCACCTTGCCGTTTGATCCGAGGAGGCGGCCGGCCTCGTCCAGCGCCCGCAGCTGGTCGCCGGTCACCGCGGCCAGACCGGCGATGATCAGGTTGCCCACCGCGTGCCCCTCGAGCTCGCCCGCCTCGAAGCGGTGCTCGAAGGCCCCGGCCCACAAGGAGTCGGGGTCGGCCAGGGCCACCAGGCATTTGCGCAGATCGCCGGGGGCGGGGATGCCCAATCCCTGGCGCAGCCGACCGCTCGAGCCTCCGTCGTCGGCCACCGAGACGATGGCGGTGAGCTCTCCGGCGTAGCGCCGGGCCGCTCGCAGGGTGGAGGCCAGGCCATGCCCGCCGCCGATGGCGACGACCCGTGGACCACCGGTGGCGGCGGCCGGGGCCGGGGCCGGGGTGGCCGTGGCTGGGGTGGTCGTGGCGGCCAGGGGTGGCTTCAACGGTCGATGTCCCGGTGCAGCACGGTGGGGTCAACGCCCCGGCCGGTCAGGCGCCGAGCGATCTCGTCGGCCAGCACCACCGAGCGGTGGTGGCCTCCCGTGCAGCCGATGGCGATGGTGAGGTACGACTTGCCCTCCCTCACGTAGGCCGGGATCAGCAGGGCGAACAGATCGTCGAGCTTGTCGAGGAAATCGGCGGTGTCCGGCTGCTCCAAGACGTAGGACCTGACCGGGGCATCCGTCCCGGTGAGCGAGCGGAGCTCGGGCACCCAGTGGGGATTGGGCAGGAAACGACAGTCGAGCACCATGTCCACGTCGAGCGGGATGCCGTGCTTGAAGCCAAAGGACACCACCGTCGTCTGCAGACTGGCATCCCGGTCCCCCCGCTCGAACAGCTCGATCAGGCGAGCCCGCAGCTGGTGGACGTTGAGGTCACTGGTGTCCACCACCACGTCGGCCTGGTCCTTGATGGAGTCCATGAGCTGGCGCTCAGCGGCGATGGAACCACCCACCCCTTCGGCCGTCAGCGGGTGACGGCGCCGGGTGCCCTCGAACCGGCGGACCAGGACATCGTCAGCCGCGTCCAAGAACACCACTCGGACCGTCTCTGCGCCGGCCCGCAGTGACTCTATGGCGGGGGCCACTTCGTCCAGGTACTCGGTACCACCCCGGCCGATGACCAGGGCCACCCGCTCGGTCTCCGAGCCCGGCCTCCCCACCAGGTCGGTCACCTTGGTGATGAGGGCCGGCGGCAGGTTGTCGATCACGAACCACCCCAGGTCTTCGAGCGTGGCCGCCGCCGTGGAGCGGCCCGCGCCAGACAGGCCGGTGATGATGAGGAACTCGCTCATGCCGTTGCTGCTCCCATGCCAAACCATTGTCGCACGGTCGCATTTGATAGGAAGGTAGGGCTGGTGGTGGTGGCCAAGGGACTCCCCGGCCCTCCTGCTGGTCATCGAGCCGTCCCAGACGGCATAGTGCTGAGATGACGATCCCTTGGGTCAGCGTCGTCATGCCGGTGCGCAACGTCGGAGAGGTCGTCGAGGCGCAGCTGGAGGCACTGGCCGCCCAGGTGATCTCTGAGCCGTGGGAGCTGGTGGTGGTCGACCACGGCAGCGACGACGACACAGTGGATCGGGTGCGAGCCTGGCAGGACCGGCTCCCGGCCCTGGTGGTGGTGGACGCCAGCCATCTCCGCTCGGTGGGCGAGCTGCGCAACACCGGGATCGGGGCGGCCAGGGGCCAGCTGATCCTCAACGTCGATGGAGATGACGTGGTGGCGTCCGGCTGGTTGGCCGCCATGACCAGGGCGCTGAGCCAAGCGCCGCTGGTGACCGGCCCCCTGGAGATGGAGACCCTCAACGACCCCGAGACCGCGGCCTGGCGAACCGACATGCCGCCCGATCGGCCGCCCAACTGGCACCGCTTCTTGCCTTGCGGTTTTACCTGCAACCTTGGCGTGCGCAGAGATGTCGTCGACCAGGTCGGCGGCTTCTCGGAGGACTTGCGGCTCGGGATTGACGTGGATTTCACCTGGAAGGTGCAGGAGGCCGGCTACCAGCTCGGATTCGAACCAGGGGCGGTCGTCCATCGCCGTCTGCCCCAGGGAAGGATGGCCTGGTGGAGGCGCAACGTGCGCTATGGCCGGGGCGAGCCACTGCTGTACCGACAGCACCGCTCGGCGGGCATGCCACGCAGCTCCCTCGTGCGGGCCGCCGCCACCTGGGGATGGCTGGGACTGCACCTCCTCGACGTGTTCCGCGCCGGTCGCCGGTACCGATGGCTGGCGCACTGTGGCGATCGGGTGGGCCGGCTTATCGGCTCCATGGAGTGTGGGGTCATCTACCTCTGAGCGCCCCCGGTGCCCGGCACGTTCAGCGGCGCTCTGATCGCAGGAGCAACAGGCGGGGGATGGTGGCCGCCGCCGAGTACTCGGCCGCCCGGGCCAGGAACCCCGGAGGGGGGGCCGGTTCCTCCATGTGGCTGACCGACAACCCTGACTCGGCCATCAGGTTCACGTAGCGGGACAGGGGGCGGTGGACGAAGGGAATGAACACCCCCTTCTCCACCTCCTCCAAGGTGGTGTCCTCGACCAGGTAGGGGCCGATGCGCCAGTACTGCTCATCCAGGATGTGGTCGTCGATCCAGCCACTGCCCGGCGTCTGCAGGAGCGGGTGGTTGAGCAGGAACAAGAAGCGGCCGCCCACCGACAGCACCCTGGCCACCTCGGCGATGGCCTGCTCGACCTCGGCGATGTGCTCGAAGACCAGGCAGGCAACCACCGCGTCGAAGGCGCCGGGGGCAAAGGGCAGGGCATTGGCGGCGGCCATGGCGTAGTGCGGACCACCGTTGCGGACCACCGCGGCGGCCAGCTGAGCCCTGCTGGGATCCACTCCCACGACCGACCTCCCACCGCCGGCGTGGGCCAGGCGAGCCACCTGACCCTCTCCGGCGCCCACGTCCAGCACCCGTCTGGCTCCGTCCAGGTGGGCCGCCACCAATGGCAGGATCTGCTCCTCGTACTCGGCGTCGGCGCCCTGGGTGAACCCATCCTGCCACCACCCGGCATGGCGCTCCCAGGGGCCGGCGTCGGTGTCAAGCTCGGGACGGTCGCCGCCCTCCGGAGCGCTCATGGGCCGCTCGGACGGTGGAGCGTCTCGTACACCGCGGTGGCTACCGCGTCGGGCAGCCAGGCGAGGTCCCGTAGAGCCTCCTGGGAGGCCGCCCGGACGCCTTTGACGCTTCCCAGCTCGGTGACCAGGCGCTTGCGCCGGGCCGGCCCGAGGCCAGGTATGCCCTCCAGCACGCTTTGGGTCATGCGCTTGCCCCGCAGCTGGCGGTGGTAGGAGATGGCGAACCGGTGGGCCTCGTCCCGGATCCGCTGGAGCAGGTACAAAGCCTCTGATTGGCGGGGAATCCGTACCGGCTCCGGGCTGCCTGGCAGGTAGACCTCCTCGAACTGCTTGGCCAGGGCGGCCACCGGTATCTCCTGCTCCAGGCCCAGCTCCTCCAGCACCCGGACCCCCACCCCGAGCTGGCCCTTGCCGCCATCCAGGAGCAGCAGCTGGGGCGGATAGGCAAACCGCTGGTGGCGACCCCTCTCGGCCACCGGCACCTCCCGGTCGGCCACCAGGGCGGTCAGCCGCCGGGTCAGCACCTCCTCCATGGCCGCGTAGTCGTCATTGCCGGCCACCGACGTCACCTTGAAGCGGCGGTAGTCGCTCTTCTTGGGCAACCCGTCCTCCATCACCACCATGGATCCCACGTAGTCCCGGCCCTGGAGGTGACTCATGTCGTAACACTCGATCCGCAAGGGGGCCTCGGGCAGGCCGAGCGCCTCCTGGAGGGCGTTGAGGGCCCGGGCCCGGGAGTTGTGATCGGCCGAGCGGCGAAGGCGGTGGCGGACCAGCTCCTCGGCGGCATTGCGGGTGACCGTCTCCAGCAGAGCCCGCTTGTCACCCCGCTGGGGAGCCCGGACGGTCACCCGACGCCCCTCCCGCAGGCCGACCAGCCAGTCCTCCAGCACGGCCTTGTCGTCAGGCTCCTCGGGAACCAGGACCTCACGGGGGATGTCCAGGGTGGGCTCAGCGTAGAGCTGAGAGACGACCCGGCCCAGCAGGCCAGGCCGAGAGAGGTCCTCGACCTTGTCCACGATGAAGCCTTTTCGTCCGACTACCCGGCCGCGGCGAACAAAGAACACCTGGACGGCCGCCTCCAGGTCGTCCTCGGCCATACCGACCACGTCCAGATCCTCGGGGCGCTCGGTGACCATCTGCTGGCGCTCGATGGCCTTGCGCACGGTGGCCAGGCGGTCCCGCAGCCGGGCGGCCCGCTCGAACTCCAGGTTGCCGGCCGCCTCGGCCATCTGGGCATCCAGCCGGTGCAGCACGGTGTCGGTGTCGCCGGCCAGGAAGTCGACCAGCTCGTCCACCAGCACGTCGTAGGCCGGCTTGTCGATCTCGCCCACGCACGGTCCGGCGCACTTCTCGATGTGGAACATGAGACAGGGCCGGCCCAGTCGCTGATGACGGACGAGCTTGGCGTCCGAGCAGGTGCGAACCGGGAAGGAGCGCAGCAGGAGGTCCAGCGTCTCGCGGATGGCATAGGCGTGGGCGTAGGGCCCGAAGTAGCGCACCCCCTTGCGCTTGGCTCCCCGCATGACCATCGGCCGGGGCCACTCGTCCTCCATGGTGATGGCCAGGTAGGGGTAGCTCTTGTCATCCCGCAGGCGGATGTTGAACCGGGGCCGGTGCTCCTTGATCAGGTTGTACTCGAGCATGAGGGCCTCGACCTCGTTGCGGACCTGGATCCACTCCACGGTCGAGGCGCTGGCCACCATCTGGGCGGTGCGGGGGAGCAGCTGACTCGGGCTCTGGAAGTAGCTGGAGAGGCGCTGGCGCAGGGACGCGGCCTTGCCCACATAGATCACCCGGCCATCGGCGTCCTTGAACTGATAGGAGCCGGGGGCCTCGGGAATGGCACCGGGAGGCGGTCGGTCGAGCACCCTCCCACTGTGCCAGCCCACCGGCATCCCCCGCCGGGCCTTCGCCCCGCTACACTGGCGATCACGCCGGGCCTGGTGTTACCGGCTACATATTCCGCCCCGAGGCCGACACCCCCGCGGATGGGCGACCAGGCTGTCCCCGCCGGCTGCAATCGGAGCGCTCCCGAGAAGGCCCCAACATGCTCCGGCTTCAATCGCCGCTTCCAGACCGCTACACCGAAGCATCACCCGAGCAATTGGCCGACTGGATCGGCACCGCCCGGGCCGCCCTCGGCTCTCGGGTGGTGATACTCGGGCACCACTACCAGCGAGACGAGGTCATGCGCTGGGCTGACGCCAGGGGAGACTCGTTCGGGTTGTCTCGCATGGCCGCCGAGCGGCGGGACGCCGAGTTCGTCGTCTTTTGCGGGGTGCACTTCATGGCCGAGTCAGCCGACATCCTCACCGCGGCTGACCAGCAGGTCGTCCTGCCTGACCTCAACGCCGGCTGCTCGATGGCCGACATGGCCGACCTGGACTCGGTCGAGGAGGCATGGGAGTCCCTGGCCGAGGTCACCGACATCGATCGGGTGGTGCCCATCACCTACATGAACTCCTCGGCCAGCCTCAAGGCGTTCGTCGGGCGCCAGGGGGGCACGGTGTGCACCTCGTCCAACGCCCGGGCTGCCCTGTCGTGGGCCCTGGGCGAGCGGACCGACGAGCCGACGGGTGCCTCCCGGGCGCCCCTGGGGCACGGCGACAAGGTGCTCTTCTTCCCCGACCAGCACCTGGGGCGCAACACCGGGTACCAGCTGGGCTACCGGGCCGACGACATGAGGGTCTGGGATCCGCGCCAGGACCTGGGCGCCCTGAGCGAGGCCGACGTGAAGGAGGCCACCCTCCTGCTGTGGAAGGGCCACTGCTCGGTCCACCAGAGGTTCCGCCCCGAGCACCTGGTGGACTTCCGCGCCACGTATCCCGAAGGACTGGTGCTGGCCCACCCTGAGTGCTCCCACGAGGTGGTCGAGCTGGCCGACCAGGTGGGTTCCACCGATTTCATCATCCGGGCGGTGCAGGGCGCCCGGCCGGGAGCAACCATCGGAGTGGCCACCGAGATCCACCTGGTCCAGCGCCTGGCCCAGGAGCATATGGACAAGACGGTGATCTCCCTCGACCCACTGGTGTGCCCCTGCTCGACCATGTTCCGCATCGACGCCGCCCACCTGGCTTGGGTGCTGGAGGGACTGGTGGAAGGCGAGGTACGCAACCGGATCACGGTCGACCCAGAGACGGCCCAGTGGGCCCGGGTGGCCCTGGACCGGATGCTGGCCATCACGTAGCGGTCTCGGTCCGCCGAGGTCCGATCCCGGCCAAAGCCCGGAGCCGTGAGCCCGAAGCCGTGAGCCCGGTCGCACCAAGGACACCTGCGAGACACTCTGGCCGCGGCCCAGAACAGGCCGGCAGTACCGGAGGCAGCCGCCGCCCTGACCAGGCCGGTGGCACCGAAGGTCCGCCGCGGTTACAGGTAGAGGCAGCGGTGACGAACCGAGCCCACCAGCCGGCCGAGCCGATGACCGGCGTCCCTGCACCATGGTCCCCGGCGAGAAGGAAGGAACAGCGTCGGGATGTGAAGCGCCAGTGACAACCAGGCGCCTGCTGCCCCCACCAGCGAGTTGGTAGGCATGCCGTAGCGCCGATAGTCTCGGTAGAGCAAGGCGGCGTCACTGGCATAGCTGACCTGCCGGCGAGCAACCAGGGCGAGGTTCTGGGGAAATCGCCGGTGGACCAAGGCCCGCGGCTCGAAGTGCAGGGTCGAGCCAGCCAACTGGGCGCGCCAGGCGAAGTCCAGGTCGTTAGCAACGCGGTAGTTCGGGCTGAAGCCCCCCAGGGCGTCGAACAATCCACGGTGAACACCCAAGTTGGCCGTGGTGGCGTAAGGGAGGAACTGGTAGGCGGTCGCCAGACAGCCGGTCGTGAAGGCCGGCATCAGCCCGGCGATGTGAGGCGGATTGAGGCGCTCGGTCTCGAATGGGCCCGTCACCAGGTCGTGCTCCTGGAGGGCCTCCACCATGGCCGCCACCCAGCCGGGCCCGACGATGTCGTCGGCGTCGCAGTACAACAGGGCGTCGGTCGCCATCTGCCCCCCGGCAGTGCCGGTCCCGACATCGCCCGCCCCGACACTGCCGGCCCCGGCGCCGGTCGACCATGCGTTGGCGGCCCCGACATTGCGGGCATAGGCAGCCGACGGGCGCTGCGTTGCCTCCACCACCCGCAGTCGCGAGAAGCGTCGCGCCCACCCCTGGGCGACCGCCAGGGTGTCGTCCGTGCTGGCGTTGTCCACCACCACGACCTCCCATGGCGTGGCGACCGTCTGGTGGTAAAGGGCATCGAGCTGGGCCCCGAGGACGCAGGCCATGTTGTGGACCGGGATCACCACCGTGGCCTTCACGGTCGGCCACCCCACACCACAAAGCGGCACCGGGGGCCTGAACCGGCCAGCCGCACCGGACGTACCCACCACCCAGACGGGACATACGCTGCCGGGATGCCTGACCTCGGCCGCCCCCGGTGAGTGAGCCACCCAGTGACCCGCCCGGCCCGCTCCGCACCAGCGTGGTCATCCCCGCCCTGCGGGCCTGGGCGACGCTGCCACGCGTCCTGGATGCGCTGGCCGGCCAGATCGATGCCAACCATGAGGTGATCGTGGTGGACAGCTCGGCCGACGGTAGAGCCGAGCAACTGGGCCGCCGCTGGCCCTGGGTGCGGGTGATCGCCCTCCCCCAACGAACTCTTCCCGGTGCCGCCCGCAACATTGGCGCCGGTCACGCCCGCGGCCAGTGGCTGGCCTTCTGTGACGCCGACGCCGTGCCCATGCCCGGCTGGCTGGCCGGCCTGGAGGAGGTGGTCGCCGAGGGGGCAGCTGCCGTGGCCGGCACGATCCTCAACGGGACGCCCACCAGTGCCATCGGCACCGCCGGCTGGTTGCTGGAGTTCTCCGAGTGGCTGCCGAGCCGCTGGGGCCCCTTGCTCCACGGGGCCAGCGCCAACCTGGCGGTGCGCCGGTCGGCCTTCGAACGTCTCGGCGGCATGCCGGAGGACGTCTGGCCCGGCGAGGACACCATCCTCACCTTCCGGCTGGCCGCCGAGGAGGGGTTGAGGTTCGCCCCCCACGCCGCGGTGTGCCACCTCAACCGCACCGGGGGACGGGCCTTCCTGGAGCATCAGCGCCGCCTCGGCGCATCGTTCGCCCAGGTGTGCGCCCAGGTGGACCTGCCGTACCGTTGGGTGAGCCGACCGCCGGTGACTGTGCTGGCCGGCCCGCTGCGGCTGGTGGCGCTGGCCCGGCGACTGGCCCGGTCACCGCGCCATGGTCTCGCTGCCCTACGGGTCGCACCACTGCTGGTGGCCGGCCTGGCCGCGTGGACATGGGGGCTGATCCAAGCGGGCGAACCACTGCCGCCGGCGCAGCCGGAGATCGGCCGGCCCAACCTGTGAACGGCCTGACGCCGGGTATGGGTACTGAGCCTGGGCCTCATCCTGACGGGATCACTGGCTGGCGGAGCCGCTGTGAGTGGCCTGAGCCCCCGTCGAGGCGCTGTAGGTGGCGATGGCCTCCTCCGGCGAGGCGACCACCACCAGGGCGCCCCGATCCAGCACGGCCACCCGGTGGGGATGGTTGGCCATCACCTCCAGGTCATGGGATGCCATCACCACTGCCGTCCCGTTGCGACAGAGGTCAGCCATCAACTCCAGGGACCGGTCTCTAAAGGCCAGATCAGCCACCGCCAGCACCTCGTCCACCGCCAGCACGGCCGGTTCGCAGGAGATGGCCAGCGCCAGCATGAGCCGTAGCATCATCCCAGCTGAGTAGGCGTAGACCGGCTGGTCGAGTGCATTGTCGGGCAGGCCGGCCAGGTCGAGGATCCGCGGGCGGCGGCTCCGGAGCTCTCTCGGACGCACGCCCAGCACGGCCGCAGACATCCGCAGGTACTCGTGCCCGCTCAGCTCACGGGCCATTCCCGGAGTCAGGTCGATCACCGACATGGCTCGGCCGGGGCGATGAACGCGGCCCTTGGTCGGCTGGTACACGCCGACCAAGGTGCGAAGGAGGGTGGTCTTGCCCGACCCGTTGCCGCCGATGACACCGAGCCATTCACCCTCGTTCACGCCCAGGGTGACGTCGCTCAGAGCCCACGACCAGTGGCGAGGGCCGTCCTGGGACCGCCGAGGAGGTCGATAGCGAACCCACACCTGGTCGAGACTGGCGGCCAGCATTCACACCACCTTGGGGAGGTTGGGGGCAAACCGCCGAAAGACCTGGACACAGATCAGGTACACAGCGCCCGAGATGGCCAGGAGCTCCGCCACGTGGGCCGGAGGGGGCAGGTGGCCGTACACCAGGAGGTCGCGGAATTCACCCACGATCATGTTGACCGGGTCCACCGAGCGCAGGAAGAGCAGGCCACCACCGAGCATCTCCTGTCGGTAGACGATGGGCTCGAGGAAGAACCAGATGGTGAGCAGATTGGCCAGCACCCGGCGAAGATCCCGGTTGTAGACGTCAATGAGCGACAGGACCAGGGATATCGCCCCCACCAGCAGGTAAAGGCTGGCCAGTGGGGCCACCAGGGCGGGAAGGAGGTGGAACACCAGATGTCCGGTGACCCCGAGGTAGACCAGGAAGCCGCCCAGCGTCACCAGAAAGTACACCGACATGGCGGTGACGGTGGCCAGCGGCAAGGCCTCGTAGGCGAAGCGGGCCCGGCGGATGAGGTCCGGCTCGTCGGAGATCGAGCTGATGGCGGAGGCCAAGGACTGCACCAGGAAGGTCCAGGGCAACAGACCGGCGAAGAGGTACTCCGGGTAGCGCTTGATGGGGACGTGGAACACTCCCTTGAACACCAGCGAGTACAGGGCCAAGAGGAACAACGGAGCCACGATGGGCCAGGCAATGCCGACCTTCGAGCGCTTGGTCTGCAGCCGGAGTTGGCGCCCCACCAGCACCGCCAGCAGGGACAGGCCAGGCCTGCCCAAACCCTTGGCCGTCCTGGCCACCCGGCGAGGGTTGGCCGCCAGGCCGAGCAGCACCCCGGTTCCGTAGCAGGCATGGACGGTGAGGATCAAGGCGGCGGCCAGGAAAGCCGAGGCCGGCCGGCGCAGGGAGTACCCGACCTTGACCGCTCCAGCCGCCACCACCAGGGCGTAGACACCGAGGGGCACCAGAGCGAGCAGGCTGAGCAGGGACAGTGGCCCGGCCAGCACGCAGTAGACAAGGACCAGCGAGGGAGCGAAGAGGGCAGGACGAGCGGTGCGGGGCTTGCGGCGGATGAGCTGTCCTCGGCCGTAGCCATAGGTTCGCATCTGGCCTGCGAAGGACCGCCACCTGGGACGTCGTTCGTGGTAGGCCACCAGATCGGGGTCGTAGTACATTGCCACCCCGTTGCGCCTCAGCTGGTCCAGCACCGCGTTCTCCTCGGCGCAGCGCAGGTCCTCGGTGAAGTCGACCATCACCTCACGGCGCACGGCCAGGTTGCACAGGGTGAACCAGCGCTCGTCGGCCAGCTCCGCCGGATGGCGCCCGTAGCGGCGCCGGACCGGGCCGGCCGCCACCAGCGATCCCAGCACCGCTCCCTGGGTGATCTGGAAGGCCGAGCTCTGGTCGGGCGTCAGGTTGGGGCCGCCGAAGACCCCGATCTCGGGATGGGCGACCGACAAGTCGTTCAGCCGACGCAGGAAGCCCCTCTCGACGACGACATCGTCGTCCAGGAACACCAGCAGGTCCCCCCGAGCCTGAACCATCAGGCGATTGCGCAGGATCGTCCGGTTGGCTCGGGGGACCACGATCACCCTCGCCTCCGGCAGATGCCGCCTGGCCAGGTCCACCACCGAGGCGTCGCCGTCGGCGCACACCAGAACCTCGAAGGCCGGGGCCGCCTCCTGGTGGCCCAAGCTGTCCAGGCAACGGCCCAGCAGCTCCGGGCGGCGTCCGGTAGCTATGCAGATGCTGGCCACTGGCTGGGCGCCCGGCTCCTGGTCGGAGCGGTGATCGATGCTTTCCAGGGCCAACGTGGCCTGAGTGACCTCTCGGGTCACCGGCGCCCCAGCCTCGATTGCCTGACCGCCTTCGTCACTCCCCCGCCTCCGCTCCCAGCCCCGCCTCGAAGGTTAGACCAGCGCAGCGGCGGGAAGCGTAGTGGACCCTCGACGCCGCCACCGTTGGACGCCACCCCCGCCCTGCTGGGAATCATCCCAGGGGGAACGGGTACAGGTACCAGGCGTAATAGAGCACGGGGACGCCACTGATGGCCAGCCACGCCCGAGGCACCATGGAGCTGCCCAGCAGGCGCGCCGCCGCCAGGCACAGTCCCGGAAGGACCACCAGGAAGTAGTACAGGTAACCAACCTTGGTGGACACCACCAGGAACGGCACAAAGGTCCCCAGGCACCAGGCCAGGATCAGCAAGGAGATCTGGTCCCGACGGGCACCGGCGGTGTAGACGGCCCACAAGAACCCGACCAGGCCGAACCCCAGGATTATTGGGTTCATCTCACCCAGGAACCGTATTCGTGAATCTTGGAGCGGGACTGGATAGTAGTAGAGGGGAAGGGGTATCTCGTTGATGAGCCACTGCCAGGGCTTGGACGGCTGGACCAGGGTGTAACCGCCCCCAGACCGCGGGGGAGGTGCCACGTCAGGGACGTACTTCTGGTGAAACCCGATCATGTACTTGGTGTGGGTCACCGGGTTGTGGAAAGTGGAGAACTTGGCGTCCAGGGCGCCCAGCAGGCCCAGGTAGGTGACCACCGTGACCACTGAGCAGGCAGCCAGGGCTCGCAGTGGTCGCACCCAGTGGCGCGGCTCCCCGGCCGGTGGCAGGGCGAGTCTGAGCCCTTCGAGCACCAACAGGACCAGGAGCGGAAATATCCCCACCTCCTTGGTCAGGGTGCCGATCCCTATGACCACCCCGGCGGCGATGGGGTGCCTTCGCAGGTAGAGGGCGGTGCCAGCCAGCATGAACACCAGCGGGAACATCTCGATGGTGGCGATCCGGCCGTACACTATGAACAGGTTGTCGGCGGCCAGGATGCACGCTGCGCCCAGGGCCAGCCAGGAGCTGCCCCCGGCCGATCGGACCAGCCAGTACAGCGCCAGCAGGGCCGCACTGGCGAAGACCAGGCTGGGGAGACGCCAACCGACCGGGTTGTCCCCGAAGACGGTCATGCTGGCCGCCATCAGCAGCTTGGCCAGGGGCGGGTGCACGCTGTTCACATCCAGCCCGCCGTGGTAGGTGTAAAAGTGCGGCGTACCGCGTGGCAGGGGAAGGTCCAGGATGGTCCGGGCCACGTTCACGTAGTTGACCTCGTCGCCCACCGCGGCCTGAGCGGGGGTGCCCAGCCAGGCCACCCGGGAGACCAGGGAGACCACCGAGAGCACTGCCAAGCCGGCCAGTGGAGCACGGGGATGGGCCAGCAGCCGGCGCCCGGACATCCCGAAAGTGGGCAAGGAGGGTGACCTGGTACCCACCCTATTTCGCGAGGACTCTTGACAAAAAGGTACCGGTATGACTCTCGGCCACCTTGGCCACCTGCTCGGGGGTGCCCTCGGCCACCACCCGGCCGCCGCCGTCACCTCCCTCGGGGCCCAGGTCCACCAGCCAGTCGGCGGTCTTGATGACGTCCAGGTTGTGCTCGATGACCAGGACCGTGTTTCCCTGGTCGACCAGGCGGGACAGGACCTCCAGCAGCCGACGGATGTCCTCGAAGTGCAGCCCGGTGGTGGGCTCGTCCAGGATGTACATGGTGTGGCCGGTGGAGCGCTTGGACAGCTCGCTGGACAGCTTCACCCGCTGGGCCTCCCCCCCCGACAGGGTGGTGGCCGGCTGGCCCAGGCGGACGTAGCCCAGGCCCACGTCCACCAGGGTCCTCAGGTGGCGGGCGATGGGCGGCTGGTTGGCGAACAGCGCCAGCCCCTCCTGGCATGACAGGTCCAGCACCTCGGCGATGGTGTGGCCCTTGAACCGGATGTCCAGGGTGTCCCGGTTGTACCTGGCCCCGTGGCACACCTCGCAGGGCACGTACACGTCGGGCAGGAAGTGCATCTCGATCTTGATGGTGCCGTCTCCCGAGCACGCCTCGCACCGGCCCCCCCGGACGTTGAACGAGAAGCGCCCGGGCAGGTACCCCCGGATCTTGGCCTCCTGGGTCTGGCTGAACAGCCGCCGGATGTGGTCGAAGACCCCGGTGTAGGTGGCTGGGTTCGACCGTGGCGTGCGACCGATGGGCGACTGGTTGATGTCGATGACCTTGTCCACCGCCTCGACTCCCTCGATGGACTTGTGCCGGCCGGGGACAACCCTGGAGTGGTAGATGCGACTCATCAGCACCCGGTACAAGATGTCGTTGACCAGGGTGGACTTTCCCGACCCGGACACCCCGGTCACGCCCACGAAGCAGCCGAGGGGCAGCTCGACGTCGATGGTGGCCAGGTTGTGCTCCCGCGCTCCCTTGATCACCAGCCAGTCCTGGCCCGGCTCCCGGCGCATCTGGGGCACCGGGATGGACAGCTCGCCCGAAATGTAGCGCCCGGTCAGCGACCGCGGGCAGTCCAGCAACGCCGACAACGGTCCCGAGGACACGATCTCCCCGCCGTGCTCGCCGGCTCCGGGGCCGATGTCGACCACATGGTCGGCCACCCGGATGGTCTCCTCGTCGTGTTCCACCACGATCACCGTGTTGCCCAGGTCCCGCAGGCGGATCAGGGTGTCGATGAGCTTGCGGTTGTCCCGCTGGTGCAGGCCGATGGAGGGCTCGTCCAGGACGTACAGCACCCCGACCAGGCCGCTGCCGATCTGGCTGGCCAGGCGGATTCGCTGGGCCTCCCCGCCGGCCAGCGTCCCGGCCGACCGGTTGAGGGACAGGTAGTCCAGGCCCACGTCCAGGAGGAACCGGATCCGGGCCTGGACCTCCTTGAGCACCCGCTCGCCAATCAGGCGGTCTCGTTCCGAGAGCTGGAGGGCGTCGACCGCCTGGGCCGCCTTGGCGATGGACAGGTCGCACAGCTGGGCGATGTCGTGTCCACCCACGGTGACGGCCAACGATTCGGGCTTGAGCCGGGCCCCGCCGCAGGCCGGGCAGGGGACCTCGCGCATGTAGCCCTCCACCGCATCCCGGGCGGCGTCGGACTCCGACTCGGCGTGGCGCCGGGCCAGCCAGGGCAGGACCCCCTCGAACTGGGTGTGGTACGAACGCACCCGCCCGTAGCGGTTGCGGTACTGCACGTGGATCTGCTTGGTCCCCGAGCCCTGCAGGAGCACCCGCTGCTCGGCCTTCTTGAGCTTGCCCCACGGGGTGGTGACCGAGAAGCCGTAGGCTTCGGCCACCGCTCCCATCACCCGGGCGAAGTACTCGGTCCGGTTGCCCGACCAGGGAGCGATGGCCCCGTGATCCAGGCTCAGGTCGGGATTGGGCACCACCAGCTCCGGGTCGACCTCGAAACGGGTGCCCAGCCCGGCACAGTGCTCGCACGCCCCGTAGGGGGAGTTGAACGAGAAGCTGCGGGGTGCCAGCTCCTCGAAGGACAACCCGCACTCGGCGCAGGCCAGGTGCTGGCTGAAGGTGAGCACCTCCTGGTTGCCGCCTTTGTCGGAAATGGGCTCTGTGGCACCCGAGCCCCTCGCCCTCTCCCGGTCGTCCGTACTCCCGCCGTCGGCCGCGCCGCGCTCCACCACCTGGATGCCGGCCACCCCGTCGGCCAGGCGCAGGGCGGTCTCCAGGGAGTCGGTGAGGCGGCGGACGATGCCCTCCCGGCGGACAAGGCGATCGACCACCACCTCGATGGTGTGCTGCTCGTAGCGGGCCAGGTTGATCGGGTCGGATCCCCCCAGGTCACGCAGCTCGCCGTCCACCCTGGCTCGGGCAAAGCCCTGGGTGGCCAGGTCCTCCAGGAGGCCCTCGTACTCGCCCTTGCGCCCCCGGACCACCGGGGCCAACACGTAGAAGCGGGCCCCCTCGGGCAGGGTCATCACCTGGTCCACGATCTGCTGGGGGGTCTGGCGGCTCACCAACCGGCCGCAGTTGGGGCAGTGGGGCTGGCCGATGCGGGCGTAGAGCAGCCGCAGGTAGTCGTAGATCTCGGTGATGGTGCCGACCGTCGAGCGAGGGTTGCGGGATGCCGACTTTTGGTCGATGGAGATGGCTGGGGACAGGCCCTCGATGAAGTCGACGTCCGGCTTGTCCATCTGGCCGAGGAACTGGCGGGCGTAGGAGGACAGCGACTCGACGTACCGGCGCTGGCCCTCGGCGTAGATGGTGTCGAAGGCCAGTGACGACTTGCCTGAGCCGGACAGGCCGGTGAAGACGATCAACCGGTCGCGCGGCAACTCCAGCGAGACGTTGCGCAAGTTGTGCTCCCGGGCGCCCCGGATGACCAATTGGTCCGACACCCAAGGCACGTTAGCGCCGGTACGACCGTTCGCCACCGGCCGCACCCGGCCTGGCGGGTGGCTCGGTCGGCCGCTCCTATCCCACCTGGCGCAGCTCGGCCTTGAGGTCGGAGATCTCGTCGCGCAGGCGGGCTGCGTACTCGAAGCGCAGGTCCTTGGCCGCCTCGTGCATCTCCTCCTCCAGGGTCCGGATCAGGCGACCCAGCTCGTCCTTGGGCAGCTCCGCCAGGTCGCTGCGGGGCCGGTCCCGACTCCGCGAGCGCCGGTCCCGGCCCGGCACCGGGGTCTTGGCGTCACCCTCCGGTCGCAGGTGGGCCAGGATGTCGGTCACCGCCTTGCGGATGGTCTGGGGATCGATGCCGTGCTCGGCGTTGTGGGCCTGCTGGACGGCCCGGCGCCGCTGGGTCTCGGAGATGGCTCGGCGCATGGATTCGGTCACCACGTCGGCGTACATAACCACGCTGCCGTCGACGTTGCGGGCCGCCCGGCCCATGGTCTGGATCAGCGACGTCTGGCTGCGCAGGAAACCCTCCTTGTCGGCATCCAGGATGGCCACCAGTGACACCTCGGGCAGGTCCAGCCCCTCCCGCAGCAAGTTGATGCCGACCAGCACATCGAATTCGCCCAGGCGCAGGTCCCGCAGTATCTCGATGCGGGCGATGGTGTCCACGTTGGAGTGCAGGTAGCGCACCCGCAGGCCCAGCTCCAACAAGTAGTCGGAGAGGTCCTCGGCCATCTTCTTGGTGAGGGTGGTCACCAGGATCCGCCCACCGGCGGCCACCCGCTGGTTGACCTGCTCCACCAGATCGTCTATCTGTCCCTTGGTCGGCTTGACGATCACCTCCGGGTCGACCAGGCCGGTGGGTCTCACTATCTGCTCCACCACCTGGGCCGACTGCTCGATCTCGTATGACGATGGGGTGGCCGACAAGAAGATGCACTGGTTGAGCCGCTCGTAGAGCTCCTCGAAGCGCAGCGGCCGGTTGTCGACCGCCGAGGGGAGCCGAAAGCCGTGCTCCACCAGAGTCTCCTTGCGCGACCGGTCGCCGTGGTACTGGCCGTGGAGCTGGGGCACGGTGACGTGGCTCTCGTCGATCACCATCAGGTAGTCGTCGGGGAAGAAGTCGAGCAGGGTGTGGGGTGGCTGGCCCGCCGACCGGCCGTCGATGTGGCGGCTGTAGTTCTCGATGCCGTTGCACACCCCGACCTCGGCCAACATCTCCAGGTCGTACTGGGTCCGCATGCGCAGGCGCTGGGCCTCCAGCAGCTTGCCGTTGGCTTCGAAGTGGGCCAGTCGCTGGGCCAGCTCGTCCTGGATGCCGACCAGCGCCGTCTTCATCCGCTCGTCCCCGGCCACGTAGTGGGTGGCGGGGAACACCACCAGCTCCTCCAGGTCCCCCAGCGACTCGCCGGTGAGCGTGTCCACCCGGGTGATCCGCTCAACCAGGTCGCCGAACAGCTCGATGCGGACCGCCGTCTCCTCGTAGGCGGGATGGACCTCGATGGTGTCGCCCCGCACCCGAAAGCAGCCCCGCAGCAGGCTGGTGTCGTTGCGCTCGTACTGGATGTCGACCAGGCGGGAGAGGATGGCCCGGTGGTCGCGCTCCTCCCCCCGGCGCAGCATGAGAACGCGGCGCTGGTACTCCTCGGGCGAGCCCAGACCGTAGATGCACGACACCGAGGCCACCACGATCACGTCCCGCCGGGTGAGCAGGCCCGAGGTGGCGGCGTGGCGCAGCCGATCCACCTCGTCGTTGATGGACGAGTCCTTCTCGATGTAGGTGTCGCTGGAGGGGATGTAGGCCTCGGGCTGGTAGTAGTCGTAATAGGAGACGAAGTACTCCACCCGGTTCTCGGGGAACAGCTCCCGGAACTCGTTGGCCAGCTGGGCGGCCAGCGACTTGTTGGGAGCGATGATGAGGGTCGGGCGCTGGACCGCCTCGATGGTCCAGGCAATGGTGGCGCTCTTGCCGCTGCCGGTGATGCCGAGCAGGGTCTGGAACCGGTCCCCCCGGTTCACGCCGGTCGCCAGGGACCCTATGGCCGCCGGCTGGTCACCGGCGGGCGCAAAGTCAGAGACAACCTTGAACGCTGGCATCGGCCCAAACTCTACCGGCGGGGTGTATCACCGACAGCTGGCAGCTGGCTCTGGCCGTCAGCCCAGGCCGACCAGGCGCTCGGCCACGTCGGCCAGGTCGGGGTCGTGGCGAGCCACCAGGGCGAACAGCTGGCGAGCCCGGGGCAGGTCGCCGGACCGCTCGTAGAGGTCAGCCAGGGCGTACCACTGGCGCAGATGGTGGTCCCGAGGGGACCGTACTCTGTGGTCGATCCGGTCCAACAGGGCCACCGCCCCCCGCACATCTCCCCGGTCCGCTCGGTCGCCGGCCATGACCAGGCGTCCCTCGGCCAGCACCTCGGGCGCCGGAGAGCTCAGGCGCAGATCATCCCACGCCTCCTCCACTTGGCGGTGATGACCGAGCGCCCGATGGCAGTCGGCCACCACTGGGAGCTGATCGAGCGAGCCGGACAGGCGCCGGTACTCCTGGAGCTGAGTGATGGCCTCATCCCACCGGCCCAGCCGGTAGAGGGTTAAGCCGTAGAGCTCACGCACTGCCGGCGCGTCGGGAACCGCCTTGACCAGGGCGACGAGGTAGCGCTGGGCGTCCACGTACCGGTCTCGCTCGTAGGCCTGGGAAGCCTCGGCCAGCCGCTCCCGCAGACGGGGCGCCAACCTCGGACCAGCCGCCCGGTCCAACTCGGCCGCCACCTCGGGCGCCAGGCGCGCTGGCTGGCGGTTTCCGGCTGCCACCTTCCGCCCCTTGCCTGGCCGCCCTGCCCCGCTCGCGTCGTCCTCATCGCGCACCCAGATCTCGGGCTCCCAGGCCGGGGGCGCACCCCGCTGGCGCTCCCAGTCCACCCGGTTGCCCGGGCGCGGCGTCCGCTCCTGCGCCTGAGCCTTCATTACCCGACCGCCCTTGCGAGCCAGGCTTCCCCAGCCCCGGTCAGCCGTCGGATCCGGCGCAGGCGCGGGTCTGGTCCGAGGGCCGCGGGCGGGAGGGCGAGGGCCGAGGCCGCCGCCGGCCGGTGGCCGAGGGCGCAGCGCGTTCTGAGGCGACGGCTCACCAGGTCGGCCGGACCTGCGAGGTGGCCGTCCACCTCCTCGCTGGTTGGGCGGCGCCATTACCTGCATGTTAGGCGCCGGCGCCAGACACCGTCCCTGGATTACGGTGAGGAACACTCAGACCCCATTCGAGTCGAGCGGGCAAAAGGGGCCAACATGCCATTCCACGTGATTTCCTTTGCACTCCGCAGCTCAACGCCCCTATACCTGTTGATTCCCTTGCTCATCGTTTTCGCCGTTGGTACCCTTCCTCAGCTTGTATCGTCTGCGACGAGGTGGCCCGGGATTGGAAGTCGGCTGGATTCCGAGGTGCTTACGCGGGCACGTCAATGCATTCTCCAAGAAGCATGGCTGGCAGCTACCATACGACGAGTCCGGCAACAGGAACCCTGACCGCAGTCGACTGTAGTAGCTGCCCTCAAATTCGGTCCGCGACGCGAAGGAGCCCCCGCCGTAGCGGGGGGCTCCTTCGAAAAGAAATCCGGCGGCGACCTACTCTCCCAGGGGGATGCCCCCCAAGTACCATCGGCGCTGGCAGGCTTAACTTCCGTGTTCGGAATGGGAACGGGTGTGACTCCGCCGCTATGGCCACCGGAAACCGTGCTCATGTCAAGTGACAGGTCGGCATGGTCCGACCGCCCCTGTGAGCCTTCCATAGCGAGCACGAGCGAGGATGTACTCCAAGCCCTCGGCCGATTAGTACCGGTCGGCTGAACACGTTGCCGCGCTTACACCTCCGGCCTATCAACGTGGTCGTCTGGCCACGGGCCTTACCAGGTTAACCCTGTGGGAGATCTCATCTTGGAACGAGCTTCGCACTTAGATGCCTTCAGCGCTTATCCCATCCGTAGGTCGCAAATCAGCGGTGCCCTTGGCAGGACAACTGACACACGAGAGCTACGTCCGTCCCGGTCCTCTCGTACTAGGGACAGCCTTCCTCAAATCTCCTACGGCTGCATCGGATAGGGACCGAACTGTCTCACGACGTTCTAAACCCAGCTCGCGTACCGCTTTAATGGGCGAACAGCCCAACCCTTGGGACCGGCTTCAGCCCCAGGATGCGACGAGCCGACATCGAGGTGCCAAACCTTGCCGTCGATATGGACTCTTGGGGAAGATGAGCCTGTTATCCCCGGGGTACCTTTTATCCGTTGAGCGACGGCGCTTCCACACGCAACCGCCGGATCACTATGCCCTGCTTTCGCACCTGCTCGACTTGTAGGTCTCGCAGTCAAGCTCCCTTGTGCCATTGCACTCGACGGCTGATGGCCAACCAGCCTGAGGGAACCTTTGGGCGCCTCCGTTACAATTTAGGAGGCGACCGCCCCAGTCAAACTGCCCACCTGACGCTGTCTCCGACCCGGATTACGGGCCTAGGTTAGAATCCCGGCACAAACAGGGTGGTATTTCAAGGTTGCCTCCACACCGGCTGACGCCGACGCTTCCAAGGCTCCCACCTATCCTACACAATCTGTACCAAAATCCAACATCAAGCTGCAGTAAAGGTCCACGGGGTCTTTCCGTCCTGATGCAGCTAACGAGCATCTTTACTCGTACTTCAATTTCGCCGGGTCTGTGGTTGAGACAGTAGGAAAGTCGTTACGCCATTCGTGCAGGTCGGAACTTACCCGACAAGGAATTTCGCTACCTTAGGACCGTTATAGTTACGGCCGCCGTTTACCGGGGCTTAGGTTCAGAGCTTCGCCTTGCGGCTAACCCTTCCCCGTAACCTTCCGGCACCGGGCAGGCGTCAGAGCGTATACGTCGTCTTACGACTTTGCACGCTCCTGTGTTTTTAGTAAACAGTCGCTTTCCCCTGGTCTCTGCGACCCCCTCGGGCTCGGGACGCGAAGTCCTTCACCCTGCTGGGGTCCTCCTTCTCCCGAAGTTACGGAGGTATTTTGCCGAGTTCCTTAACCACAGTTCTCCCGATCGCCTTAGTATTCTCTACCTGCCCACCTGTGTCGGTTTGGGGTACGGGCACCGTGCCAGCTCGCTAGGGGCTTTTCTAGGCAGCATGGGATTAGTGACTTCGCCTGAATCGGCTCGGCATCGCGTCTCAGGGTTGATGAGGCCCGGATTTGCCTAGGCCTCCCCCTACACGCTTACCCCAGGACAACCAACGCCTGGGCTCACCTACCCTCCTGCGTCCCCCCTTCGCTCCCCGCCTCGAGGTCGGTCGGTTCGGTCCCGTAGGACCAGCCCCTTAGTACCCTCGACTTGGGATGGGCGCGGACACGGTGGTACTGGAATATCAACCAGTTGTGCATCGACTACGCCTTTCGGCCTCGCCTTAGCTCCCGACTGACCCTGGGCGGATTAGCCTTCCCCAGGAACCCTTGGGCTTTCGGCGGAGGGGTTTCTCACCCCTCTCTCGCTACTCATGCCAGCATTCGCTCTCGACCACGCTCCACGACGGTTTCCACCCCCGCTTCGCTGCATGATCGACGCTCCCCTACCACTCCAGCCCTGAGATCCGGTCCGGTCGCCCGAAGGGCTCCCTTACGGCAGGACTTGGAATCCGCAGCTTCGGCTCTTGGCTTGAGCCCCGTTACATTGTCCGCGCAGGACCACTCGACCAGTGAGCTATTACGCACTCTTTAAAGGGTGGCTGCTTCTAAGCCAACCTCCTGGCTGTTTTTGCAATCCCACATCGTTTCACACTTAGCCAAAAATTTGGGGCCTTAGCTGGCGGTCTGGGCTGTTTCCCTCTCGACCAACGAAGCTCATCCCTCGTGGTCTCACTGCCGGGTTCTGGAGCATCGGCATTCGGAGTTTAGTTGGGGTCGGCAAGCTTGTAGGCCCCCTAGCCCATCCAGTGCTCTACCTCCGATGCTGAACACCCGACGCTGCACCCAAATGCATTTCGGGGAGAACCAGCTATCACCGAGTTTGCTTGGCCTTTCACCCCTAACCACAGGTCATCCCCCCTGTTTTCAACCAGGGTGGGTTCGGCCCTCCACGGGGTCTTACCCCCGCTTCAGCCTGCCCATGGCTAGATCACTCGGCTTCGGGTCTACCGCATGCGACTGCGGAACCTTACGGTCCCTGCGCCCTATTAAGACTCGCTTTCGCTCCGGCTCCCCCACTCGGGTTAACCTCGCCACACACGGTAACTCGCTGGCTCATTCTTCAAAAGGCACGCCATCGCGGCCGACAGTCCGAAGACCGCCGACGACGCTCTGACAGTTTGTAAACCAACGGTTTCAGGTACTATTTCACTCCCCTCCCGGGGTGCTTTTCACCTTTCCCTCACGGTACTAGTTCGCTATCGGTCGCCTGTGAGTACTTAGCCTTACGAGGTGGTCCTCGCAAATTCACGCCGACTTTCACGGTTCCGGCGCTACTTGGGAGACTGATCGGAGTCTGAGTGCCTTTCGTGTACGGGGCTCTTACCCACTACGGCGCGACGTTCCAAAGCGCTTCCACTAGGCATCAGGTTTGTAACTCCGTGAAGGGTCTGGCGCCCCTTCCATCAGATCCCACGACCCCGGGCCGGCAAGGCCGCCAGGCTTTAACACCGGCTCGGTTTGGGCTCTTCCCGTTTCGCTCGCCGCTACTCAGGGAGTCGCTGTTGCTTTCCTCTCCTCGGGGTACTGAGATGTTTCAATTCCCCCGGTTCCCTCGCCCGGTCCTATTTTATTCAGACCGGGGTGACACCCCATGACGGGTGCCGGGTTTCCCCATTCGGACATCCACGGATCGAAGCTTGGTAGGCAGCTCCCCGTGGCTTATCGCAGCCACCCACGTCCTTCTTCGGCTTCAGGCGCCAAGGCATCCACCGTTGGCTCTTCATAGCTTGGAGAACAAAGATGCTCGTGCTCGCTATGGAGTTCTCAAAGGGCGCCTGGGCTGCCGCAAGGGCAACGAGCCGGCTGCAAAGCAGCAACGGCTCGCCGACCAACCGGCGCCAAAGGCGCCCTGGTTGGCCGGAACAGACAAGCGGCCCCCGCCCAAAGGGCGGGGTCATTGCCTTGCCTTCTGGGGGGGCCTGGGGGGCGAAGGCCCCCCAGTGTTGCCGCTCCCTCAAAACGGAACAGGGACGTCCACCGCCCCGATCAGTGCCTGTCCAACGAGAGGCGTTGGCCTCCTTACGGAGACGCCGGCCTGCAATCGCCAGGTTGATCGAGACAGCTAGTAGCCAGTGATCGACGTAGGAGTTCCCAGCCCCGGAATGGGGCCGGGCAGTGACTCCTTAGAAAGGAGGTGATCCAGC
>JAABUJ010000414.1_pt1:0-10000 | contig 85375 bp, 71 predicted proteins | sample 5559131 | NCBI WGS metagenome assembly JAABUJ01 (sample SAMN10711875, study PRJNA513366) | rock metagenome | isolation source: Antarctica rocks | place: Antarctica: Victoria Land, Mt New Zealand nord | collected 2016-01-07 | reverse complement strand
GGTAGAAGGAGCGGGCCAACGGTTGCACCCCCTTCGCCACCGCTCCCTCCGCCACCGCCCCCTCCGGCGCCGGCCCCACCGAGCATTCCAGGCCAGGAGTGACCTCAGCCACGGCCCACCCGCTCGCCATCCACCTCCAGACGCCGGTGGTACCGGACCAGCTGCTCGGCCACCGGCCCCGGACCGGCGCCTCCCGGGGTGGTCCGTCGGGTGACGGCCACCCCCGCCTCCAACAGGCGAACCGCCTCCGACCCGAGGGCGGGATGAGCCTCCACCAGCTCGGCCAATGGCACGTGACGCTCGATAGAGTCCCTGACGAGCGAGGAGACGATGGTATGGGCCTGGCGAAAGGCCATTCCCTCCCCCACCAGCCACTCGGCCAGGTCGACCGCCGCGGTTCCCTGCCCATCCGCTGCCTGGCGCATGCGAGCCAGGTCGAAGCCGGCGGTGGCCATCATGCCCCCCAGGGCAGCCAGAGCCAACCTCGTCTGGTCGACCGCGTCGAACAGGGGCTCCTTGTCCTCCTGGAGATCCCGGTTGTAGGACAGCGGCAGGCCCTTGAGAGTGGTCAGGATGCCGGCCACATGGCCCACCAGGCGCCCGGTCTTGCCCCTTACCAGCTCGGCCACGTCAGGGTTCTTCTTTTGGGGCAGCATCGAGCTCCCGGTCGAGTAGGCATCGTCCAGGCGGATGAAGCCGAACTCACCGGTGGCCCACAGCACGATCTCCTCCCCCATCCGGGAAAGATGCACCCCCAGCAGAGCCAGGTCGAACAGCGCCTCGGCCACGTGGTCCCGATCGCTCACCGCGTCCAGCGAGTTCTCGAAGCGCGAGGCGAATCCCAGCTCGGCCGCCACGTCGTCGGGCCCGAGGTCCAGCGACGACCCGGCCAGGGCGCCGGCCCCGAGGGGCGACACGTCCATCCGGGTCACCGTGGCCAACAGGCGATCGACGTCGCGGGACAGCGCCCAGCCGTGGGCCAGCAGGTGGTGGGCCAGCAGGACCGGCTGGGCCCGCTGCAGGTGGGTGTAGCCAGGCAGGTAGGCGTCACCCACCTCCTCAGCCCTGCGGCCCAGGATGGTCTGGAGGTCCAGCACCTGGGCGGCCAGGGCGACCAGCTCCCGGCGGGCCCACAGCCGCAGGTCGGTGGCCACCTGGTCGTTGCGGCTGCGCCCGGTGGGCAGCTTGGCCCCCACCTCACCGGCGATCTCGGTCACCCGGCGTTCCACCGCAGTGTGTATGTCCTCGTCGCTGGCCGCGAAATTGAGCTCTCCGGCCGCCAGCTCCTCGCCCACCTGATCCAGGGCGGCCTCCAGGAGGGTCACCTCCTCGGGCTGAAGGATGCCCGCTCGCCCCAGGCCGTGCACGTGGGCCCGGGAGCCAGCCAGGTCGTCAGGCGCCAGGCGCCGGTCGATGGCCAGGCTGTCGGTGAAGGCCACCAGCGCCTCGGCCGGTTCACCCTCCATCCGACCCTGCCAGAGGGTCACGTCCTGCCCTGGCGGGCGGCCCAGGTCTGCACCCCGAGGCCCCACAGGCGCACGAAGCCCTCGGCGTCCTCGTGGCGAAAGGCGTCGGCCGCCTCGTAGGTCGCCAGTCCGTAGTCGTAGAGACCGACCGGGCTGCGCCGCCCGGCCACCAGGCACCTCCCCGGCACCTCGCAGCGCAGCCGGACCTCCCCGGTCACGTGGCGCTGGCTCTCGGTCACGAAGGCGTCGATGGCCGCCTTGAGGGGCGAGTACCACAGCCCGTCGTACACCAGCTCGGCCCAGCGGGGCTCCAGGCGGGCCTTCTCGTGGGCCAGGTCCCGCTCGAGGGTCAGGTCCTCCAGGTCGGCATGGGCCATGAGCAGGGCCAGGGCCCCAGGGCACTCGTAGACCTCCCGGCTCTTGATCCCGACCCGGCGGTTCTCCACCATGTCGATGCGTCCCCATCCGTAGGAGCCGACCACCTGGTCGATGGTGCCGATCAGCTGGTGGAGCGGCATGGCCTCACCGTCGATCGCCACGGGCAGGCCCTCCTCGAAGGAGAGCACCATCTCGACCGGCCCGGTGGCCGTCGGAGTGGTCCGCTCGAAAATCTCCTCAGGCGGCTGTTGCCAGGGGTCCTCCAGCACACCGCACTCGATGGTGCGCCCCCACAGGTTCTGGTCCACCGAGTAGGGGCTGGCCCGGGTGACGGTGACCGGTATCCCCCAGCGGGCTGCGTAGTCGATCGACTCCTCTCGGGTGAGCCCCCAGTTGCGTACCGGGGCAATGGTCTCCAGGTCAGGGGCCAAGGCCGCGGTGGAAACCTCGAAACGCACCTGGTCGTTGCCCTTGCCGGTGCACCCATGGGCCACCGCGTCGGCTCCGTGGGCCCGAGCCGCAGCCACCAGGTGCTTGACGATGATGGGCCGGGACAGAGCCGACACCAACGGGTACTTGCCCTCGTAGCGGGCGTTGGCCAACAGGGCAGGGGCCACGAAGTCGTTGGCGAACTCCTCCCGGCAGTCCACCACCAGTGCCTCCACCGCCCCGGCCGCCACCGCCCGCTGGCGGATGGCCTCCCAATCGCCGCCCTGTCCCACGTCGGCGGCCACCGCGATCACCTCCAGGCCCATCTCCTGGCCCATCCAGCGCACCGCCACCGACGTGTCCAGACCACCGCTGTAGGCCAGCACCACCCGCTTCGCCATGTCACTCCTCGTCCCCATCTTGGGCGGTGATTGCTCGCCCCAGTCCGTCGTCGACGCCGCGCACCCTACTCCCGACTCTCCCCGCCTCCCCGAGTGCCGGCATTGCCGGGCTCCTCCAGTCCGGCCAGTCCGGCCAGGCGGCCGGCCATACGGGCTCCGCCGGCTGCCCCGGCGGTGACCACCAGGACAGTGTCGTCGCCCGCCACCGTCCCGATCACTCCGTCCAGCCCGGCCCGGTCCAGGGCCGACCCGACCACGTGGGCCGAGCCCGGAGGGGTGCGCAACACCACCAGGTTGGCCGAGTGGGAGACCTCCACCGCCCACTCCCCCAGCACCCGCCCCAGGTGGCCCTCCGGGGCGAGCTGGTCTCTGGGCAGTTCTGGGATGGCATACACGGTGTCGCCCCCCGCCACTCGGACCTTCACCGCCCCCATCTCCTCCAGGTCGCGCGACACGGTGGCCTGGGTGCAGTCCACCCCTTCGTCGCCCAGCAGCTCGACCACCTCAGCCTGGCTGGACACGGCCCCCTCGCCCAGCAGACGGGCAATGCGATGATGACGCTGGTTCTTGGTCAGCCTCACGACGGTGCCAGCCTCACGACGGTGCCAGCCTCACTGGTCGGTCCACCAGCCACCACAGCAGGCCCCTCATGGCGGCCAACCGGTTGGCCGCCTGGCGCCAGACCACCGATTGGGGCCCGTCGATCACCCCTGCAGTGATCTCCTCGCCCCGGTGGGCGGGCAGGCAGTGCAGGACCACCGCCTCCGGGGCGGCCAGGGCCAACAGATCCTCGTCCACCGTGAAGCCCCGAAAGTTCCGCCGGCGCTGGTCATCCTGCGCCTCCTGGCCCATCGACACCCAGACGTCGGTGCACACCGCGTCGGCGCCAGCCACCGCCTCCCGAGGCTGATGGGTGACCTCCAGCTGGCCCCCCAACGCCCTCACCCGGTCGAGGTCGGCCTCTGCCAAGGCGCACCCGGGCGGCGACGCCACCCGCATCGACAGACCGACCATGGCCCCGGCCAGGACCAGTGACCGGCACACGTTGTTGGCGTCCCCCACCCAGGCCAGGCTGTGACCGGCCAGCGACCCGAAGACCTCTCCCAGGGTCAGCAGGTCGGCCAGGGCCTGGCCGGGATGACCGAGGTCGGACAGCAGGTTCACCACCGATACCTCCGCCCCGGCCGCCGACAGGGCAGCCGCCATGCGTGCCAGCGTGGAGTGCCGAAAGACGCGGGCCCCGATGACACAGTGGTAGCAGGCCAGGGTGAGGGCCAGGTCCTCGGCGCTCTCCCGGGTGTCGAGGCCGACCTCGGCCATCCCCAGGCTCACCGGGTGGCCCCCCAGCTGGGCCACCGCCATCTCGGTGGCATTGCGGGTCCGGGTCGACGGCTTCTCGAGCAGCAGCGCCATGCCCCGCCCGGCCATCACCGGCAACGCGGGCTGGCGGGCCAGGTCCAGGACCTCCCCCAGCTCGGCCGGACTCAGGTCGTCGACCTCGAGGAAGTGTCGGGCCGCCCGGCCAGAGTCGGGCGTCACCCCAGGATCTCGCTCAGGATGTCCAGCCCCTCGTCCACCTCGTCGTCGCTCACCAGCAGGGAGGGGGCCAGGCGCACCACCCCAGGCGCCACCGGGTTCACCACCAGCCCAGCCGCCAGAGCGGCGGCCGCCACCCGAGCGGCCGGTGTGGTACCGGCCCTGGCGGCCGGTGTGGCCCCTTCGAAGCGGCCCGAGGAGCCCACGTCCTCGGCCAGCACCACCCCCAGCAACAGGCCCTTGCCCCGCACCGATGCCACCCCGGACATGGCCTCCAGGCCAGCCTGCAGCCGGGCCCCGGCGGCCTGCGCCCGAGCTGGCACCCTCTCGGCCTCCATCACCGCCAGGGTGGCCCGGGCGGCGGCCGCCGCCAGGGGCTGGCCCCCAAAGGTGCTCCCGTGGTCACCCGGGCAAAATACCTCGGCCACCTCCGCCCGGGCCCAGCATGCCCCGATGGGCATCCCGTTGCCCAGGGCCTTGGCCACGCTCACCACGTCGGGCCTGATTCCCTCGTGCTCGAAGCCCCACCACCGCCCGGTCCGCCCCAACCCGGTCTGGATCTCGTCCATCATCAACAGCACACCCCGCTCGTCGCACAGCCGGCGTACTCCGGCCAGATAGCCAGGCGAGGCCTCCACCACCCCGGTCTCCCCCTGGATGGGCTCCAGGAGGACCGCTCCCACCGCCGTCGGATCCACCGCCTCCTCCAGGGCCGACAGATCGTCCCACGCCACGTGGCGAAATCCCTCGGGCAGCGGCTGGAACGCCTCGTGCTTGGAGGGTTGCCCGGTGGCCGCCAGAGTGGCCAACGAGCGCCCGTGGAACGACCCGTAGGCGCTCACCACCCCGTGGCGCCCCCTGCCTGCCCACCGCCGGGCCAGCTTGATGGCGCACTCGTTGGCCTCCGCCCCCGAGTTGGCCAGGAAGACCCGGCCTCCGCCGCCCAACAGCTGGTCCAGAGCCCCGGCCACCTCCGGCCCCACCGTGCTCCCATAGAGATTGGAGACGTGCCACAGGGTGGTGGCCTGGCGGGACAGCGCCTCCACCACCACTGGATGGCAGTGGCCGAGCGACGTCACCGCTATGCCACAAAGGAAATCCAGGTAGCACTGGCCCTGCTCGTCCCACAGCCGGCTCCCCGCACCCCGGGTGAAGGTGACCGGCGGGGAGGCGTAGGTGGGCATGAGGACGTCGGCCGGAAAGGGCCATTTTGCGCGAATGATCTGGCTCATGGGCTGACCATTGTTCCCAGACCCTCTCTGGTGAACATCTCCAGCAACAGGGCGTGGGCGGCCCGGCCGTCGAGGATGTGTGCGTGGTCCACCCCGTCCCGCACCGCCTGGGCGCAGGAGATGGCCTTGGGGATCATGCCCCCCTGCACCGTGCCGTCCGCCACCATGGCCTCCACCTCGTCCACCGACACCGAGCGCACCAGGGACTCCGGGTCGGCCGGGTCTCGTCGCAGGCCCTCCACGTCGGTGAGGTAGACCAGCTTCTCGGCTCCGAGGGCGGCGGCCAGTGCCCCGGCGGCCGAGTCGGCGTTGATGTTGTAGGCCTGCCCGGCGGCATCGACCCCGATGGTGGCCACCACCGGGATCAGGTCCTCGGCCAGCAGCCGCCGCACGATGGTGGGGTCGACCACGTCCACGTCGCCCACGAAGCCCAGCTCCGGCGAGTGGGGAGAGGCGGTGATGAGGCAGGCGTCCTCCCCCGACAATCCCACGGCCAGCGGCTGGTGAACGTTGATGGCGCCCACGATGTCCCGGTTGACCTTGCCCACCAGCACCATGCGCACGATGTCCAGCGTCTCGGCGTCGGTCACCCGTAACCCGTCGACGAATTTCGGCTGCTTGCCCAGGCGCTGCATGACCTGGCCGATCTGGGGGCCGCCCCCGTGCACCACCACCGGGTACATGCCCACCAGACGCATCAGCACCACATCCTGGGCGAAAGTACCTCCTCCCCCGTCGCCCGCATTGCCCACTCCCGTCGTACCGCCAGCCAAGGAGCTCAGCGCGGCCCCGCCGTACTTGATAACCACCACCTTCCGCCAGAAGCGGCGGATGTAGGGAAGCGCCTCGGCCAGGATCTCGGCCTTGTCGGCCGCCGACCTGGCTGGCTTGTCTGCCCCAGACCGGGCGGTGGGGCTGCTGGTGATCATGAGGTCCGCATGTTCTCGGCGATGTAGCCAGGGCCGAGGTCGGTGGTCAGTATCCCGGCCACCCCCTCACCCAGCCCCAGGTCGGCGCTCAGCTCCACCAGACTGCCCCGCAGATGAGTGGCAACTGCGGAGGCGTCGTGGGCGCAGGCCACCCCGTTGCGGCAAACCGCCACGCCGCCGTAGGCCACCTGCACCCGATCTTGGTCGAATGCCACGCCAGCCGAGCCCAGCTCGCTCACCACCCGGCCCCAGTAGGGGTCCGAGCCGTACATGGAGCACTGCACCAGCGGGCTCTCGGCCACCCGGCGGGCCGCCCGGCGGGCATCATCGGTGGTGGCGGCGCCGCTCACCCGTACCCGCACCCTGCGGGTGGCTCCCTCGGCGTCGAGCGCCATCTGGTTGGCCAGGTCGGCGCAGGCGGCGCCCATAGCCTCGCTCAACATGGTGGGGGTGACGGCCGGACCGGCCCGGCCGCTGGCCAGGATCACCACCGTGTCGTTGGTTGAGCAGCAGCCGTCCACCGACAAGGGGTTGAAGGAGTCTCGTACCGCCCCGACCAGGCCAGCTTGCAGGTCGGCCGGGCTGACGGCGGCATCGGTGGTGAGCACAGCCAGCATGGTGGCCAGGTCGGGCGCCAGCATGGCTGCCCCCTTGGCCATGCCCCCCACGCTGAAGCCCGGGCCCTCGACCAGGGTCTGCTTGACGGCGGTGTCGGTGGTCATGATGGCCTGGGCGGCGGCCTGGGCGGCCTCCGGCCCAGGCGCCCTGGCCGACACCAGGCGGGGGATGCCGGCTTCCAGAGGATCGACGGGCAGCGGGATGCCGATGAGGCCGGTGGAGGCCACCACCACGTCTTGGTGGGCGCAGCCGAGGTGGTCGGCCGCCAGGGCGCACATGGCCTTGGCCACCTGACGGCCGGGGTGGCCGGTGGCGGCATTGGCGTTGCCCGAGCTGACCACCACCGCCGCCGCCCGGCCACCGGTGGTGGCCAGGTTGGCCCGGCTCACCTGGACGGGTGCGGCCGGGGCCCGGTTGGCGGTGAAGACGGCGGCCGCCGGCACCGGACGCCCGTCGTCGGTGGCCACCAGGGCCAGATCGGGGACGCCTCCGGGCTTGATGCCACAGGCCATCCCGGCGGCCACGAACCCAGCCGGGGCGGTGACGCTCATCTCGACTTTGGGATCACGGGTAGAGGCCCACGGTGGGCAGGCCGGCGGTCTCGGGCAGCCCCAGCGCCAGGTTGGCGCACTGCAGAGCCTGACCGGAGGCCCCCTTCACCAGGTTGTCCAGGGCGCAGATGACCAGCACCCATCCGGTGCGGGGATCCACCCGAGCGGTCAGGTGGGCGCAATTGGAACCCAGGGTGGCTTTGGTCGAGGGCGGGCGCGGCGAGACGGTGACGAACGCCTCGCCGGCGTAGGCGCCGGCCAGCAGTCCGAGGATGTCGGCGGTGCTCGGCGCGGTGCCCGGCGCCGGACGGGCGTAGCAGGTGGCCAGGATGCCTCTGGTCATGGGGGCCAGATGGGGAGTGAACAGGACCTGGGCGCCGGTGGCCTGCTCGATCTCGGGAGTGTGGCGGTGGGTGAGCAGGCCGTAGGCCGAGAGGCCCCCGTCGACGGCTGCGAAGTGGGTGGTCGGGCTGGGAGCACGGCCCGCCCCCGAGATTCCGCTGGCCGCGTCCACCACCACGCCGCTGGGCTCGACCGCCTCCGCCCGTACCAGGGGGGCCAGGGCCAGGGCGGCAGCAGTGACGTAGCAACCGGGGGCGGCCACCAGCTCGGCCCCCACCAGGTCGGCCCGGTACAGCTCAGGCAGACCGAAGGCGAACTCGGCCAGCAGGCTGGGCGAGGCATGCTCGGCGCCATACCAGGTCGGGTACAAAGTGGGATCCCTCAGCCGGAAGTCCCCCGAGAGGTCGACCACGTGGCCCACCCGCTTGCGCAGGTCCGCCACCAGGGTCTGGGCCGCCCCATGGGGCAGGGCCAGGAACACCATGTCCAGACCATCCACCTCCTGCGGGTCAAACGACGAGTAGACCAGGTCGGGGTAGGCGCCAGCCAGATTGGGGTACAGCTCAGCCACCGCGTCACCGGCGTGGCGGTCTGCGCTGGTCCACACCACCTCCAGGCCGCGGTGCCCGGCGCACAACCGCAGCAGCTCGGCACCGGTGTAGCCCGAACCGCCGGCGATGCCGACGCGAACGATCTGAGCCATAGCATGAAAATACCGTATTGTGCATTCTAATGCAACCGGTTTAGTTGCACATCTCGTGGGTTTTCGCTATATTACATGTTGGCTCCGGTCCGAGGCGGCCGGCCAGAGACGAGAATCCCATGCCACCCGACGTCGACGACCGCGCCACTGCCATGCTCCGCCAGGCCCTGCCGGAGTTGGAGGACCGCTACCAGCAGCTGGTGGCTGACTATGGCGAGGAGCTCATGCCCTTCCTGGTCTTCAACGAGCTGGCCGACCTGGTGAGCGACCTGGTCTACCAGCCCACCGAGGAGGGCGAGGCGCTGACCGAACGCTCTTGCGAAGCCATAGAGGCAGTGGCCGCCAGCGACGCCCCCGACCGGTTCGAGCTGGTCGCCTACGGCTTCATTGATGGTTTGGGCCCAGATGCCGTATCCCGGATCTGGCCGTGGCTGGGGCTGACGACCAAGGGCATCATGACCGCCCTGCAGGCTGGCGACCTCGATCCCGACAGCCAGCTCGAGCAGGGCGAGGGACCGATGATCGGCCCGGAGTGACCTGCAGGTAGTAGCATGGCGGCGCTCCCAGGGGACGAGGAGCTGGAATCGAAGGAGCTCACTTTGGACAACGAGCCAGACAGAGTCCTTCTACCTCCGCTCCAGCGCGGAGAGGTCAGCGGGCGCCAGGTCAGGGTCCTGGAGCGTAGGCGTCGCCGCCACCGCAGGGTGGGAGTAGGGGCCGCCGTCGGTGGCGTGGGGCTGGTGGTGATCGGCATCGGCTCCATGGTGGGGTCTCGGTCTCCTGCTGGGCCCACCCGGATCGGCCTGCAGCAGTCCAGTCCATCCACCGGTCCTCCGGCCACGTCACCGGGGGCGCTGGGGGCCGCACCCGCCTTTTCGGCCGTGGCCTCGTCCACCCCTGGGCCTCCCGGGGCCGCCTCTTCCGCCCCCCAGTCCCTGGGTATCGCGTTGGCCAGCCCGTCCCCCGGCACTTCGGGCGCCATTGGCAGTGGTGGCGGCGGCGGAGCTGGCCAGTCGGCGGTGCTGGCGGCCGCCAGCATCTCATCACCGCCCGGCCTGTCGCCGGGCCTTGCGCCGACCGGTTTTCCACCGCCCGATTTCTCACGACCGGGACCCCCGCCGGGGCCCCCGCCCCCCTCTCCAGGTCCCACCCCGCCCACGGTTGGGCCCCCCGCACCCATATTTGGACCACCACCCACCGTTGGTCCACCCCCGCCCACCGTTGGTCCACCCCCGCCCACCGTTGGTCCACCCCCGCCCACCGTCGGGCCGCCCCCGAGGGTACTGCCGCCGGTGACGACCTCCCCGGTGCCTCCGCAACCGCCGCCGGCGTCCACCACCACCACGATCGGGCGACGCCCCCCTACGCCCCCCACCACTCGTCCCCCGGTAACGTCGACGACGACGCCTTGTTCT
>JAABUJ010000412.1_pt1 | contig 85843 bp, 84 predicted proteins | sample 5559131 | NCBI WGS metagenome assembly JAABUJ01 (sample SAMN10711875, study PRJNA513366) | rock metagenome | isolation source: Antarctica rocks | place: Antarctica: Victoria Land, Mt New Zealand nord | collected 2016-01-07 | reverse complement strand
CAGAGGATTGGTCGACCGAACGCCGGTATATGGACGCCGATCTACTCGCGCCGCTGGTTACCGAAACGTTGACCGCTTCAGTACCTAAGCGTTGACGAAATTACACTCGTCCGTGGACGCAGCCGATGATTCTATTCAACAGGCGGCGATGGGATGCGATGGGATCATATACGGCATGAGCTACATCCTGCATCAGCGATTCATGAACGATATGTCGCTCCTAGTCGACCTTATGCGGCGCGTACGAAGAAATACTCCACGTTTGCCCACCTGGTTGTTACTGCAAGACGCGAATTATCCCGACAGGCCGAATGCCTTTACTGAGATTTGGCCTGAAGTGCGGGTCACGGTTCTAGCCGACAAGTGTGAGGAGTTCGGCTACGTCATAAATTCTGCGAAGAAAAGGCTTCGAGCGCCGCACCGAACCATTACGAGCGATGGACGGTTTGTCGCTTCCGAGCCTGGCGAGACGGACAACGTCTGCTATTTCTTCAATAGAATTCAGGTTGGTTGACTGACGCGAACGTATGTTCTATAATACGACTGGACGTTGAAGTGGCAGTTCAAGCGAGTTTATTTGGCTCCGAGGCATCAAGCCTCAACGATGGCACAGCGTACGAGGGATCACTTCCCTCGGGATTAGTTGTCGTCCCCGACTTCCTGTCCAAGGCGGATGAACGTCGCCTGATTGCGATCCTAGATGCGTCCGATAGCACGCCTTGGATAAGTGACCTTCGCCGCCGCGTAAAGCACTTTGGCTTCCGTTATGACTACAAAGCCCGAGCACTTTCATCACTAGATAAGATCGGCGAGTTGCCGGATTGGGCCGCCGAGCTTGGGTACCGGCTCGTTGAAAACGAATACTTCCCGTCGACGCCCCAACAAGTAATTGTGAATGAATATCTGCCAGGCCAAGGAATATCGCCACACGTAGATCATCAGGCCTGTTTCGGATCGACAGTCGCTTCGGTATCACTGGGCTCCGATGTCGTCATGGACTTCTTATCGGAAGACACGAATGCAGCGGGCCACGTACTTCTCGCCGCACGTAGCGCCATTATTTTGTCAGGCGATGCGCGATACAAGTGGCGGCATGGCATCACGGCCCGAAAACGCGATTCAATCGATCATATGGCCTTCGTTCGTAAACGCCGACTGTCTCTGACGTTTCGGACCGTGCTCCTGTGAGGTGAGGAGCGATTTCAGTTGGCGGCTTTTCCGCCGTCAAATTCGCGCGCTCTTAAGATGGCTGGCAGAACACGTGCGGTTAAACGGACGCGCGTTCGCGCTCCGAATCGGCAAGAAATTCTGATCTTGCTATGTGATGGAGAGGCGGCAAGGGGGCGACGAATATCATCTGACTGCTGAAGGACCGTGCTTCACCAGGGGCTCACGTCGCCGCCCCGTGTGGGACGCGATCTTCAGGAGCACCGTTACCGTTATCGATGACGCAAGTTCCCGTCGTTCAGTTTTGCCGACGCTCTCAATTTCTTCGGCTAGGTTATCGACGTCGCGATCGTTGCACCGGCGATCGCGAAGTGCAGCGGCCTGGTCGGCGGTCCAGAGAACGAAGTCGCGATCATAGAGGCTCGGCTCGTCGTCGTTCTGGGCGCATGATATATACTACCACTAGGGACAGGCCAGCAGCTCCCTTCGCGAAAGGCGGGATGTCTTGCGCTACATCATCTTCGTTACCGCAATGGCACTCTCGGTGCCGGTCGCGGCGTTCGCCTACGTGCAGTTTGGGGCGGACCAGCCTGCGGTTGACAAAGTGCAGTCAAGTTGGGCGCCTGCGGAGCGCGCCATGCAGTCGGGTGCGTACGCAAAAGCGCTTAAGGAACTGCGCGCGACTTCAGCGCTGCTTCCCTCGATCCATAACGCCTTCACGCGCAGCTGCGTCGCCGAAGGCGCTAACATCCGCATCGTTTCCGCGACTGCGGGGCAGTCGTTCTGACCTGAGACCCAGCGTTATCCCACCAGTAAGGGCGAAGGTAGTTGCTTGAGGAGTTTCGTGACGAACTCCTCGGGGGTTTGATTTCCCAGGGACGAGTGGGGGCGAAAGCGGTTGTAGTCTTGGCGCCACGCTTCAATGATGCGGCGAGCCTCGGCTAGATTCGAGAAGTCATTTTCGTTGAGACACTCGTCGCGAAACTTGCCGTTGAAGCTTTCAATAAACGCGTTTTGGGTTGGTTTTCCTGGAGCGATGTGATGAGTCGGACGCGACGTTCGCTCGCCCATCGTAGCATCGTAAGGCTGGTAAGTTCGGGGCCGTTGTCGAGGACGATCGTGGCTGGATAACCACGGGCCGCGGCGATCGCGTCGAGGACCCGCGAAACGCGTTCGCCGGAAAGTGCGGTGTCGACTTCGATTGCCAGGGATTCATGCGTGAAGTCATCGACGATGGTGAGAGCGCGGATGCGGCGTTTCGAGGAAAGCGTATCATGCACGAAATCCAATGACCAGCGTTCGTTCATGCTCGAGGCAGCCGCTGCGAGGTTTCCGCGCCCCAGCGCAAGGCGCCGGCGGATGCGCCGGCGCACCTGCAGATTGGCTTCGCTGTACACACGCCGGATGCGCTTGAGGTTGCCCACGATACCCTCCCGTTGCAGCAGCACGGCAAGCCGACGGTACCCAAAGCGCCGTCGCTCAGCTGCAAGTTCTTCTAGGCGTTTGCGCAGCGGAGCGTCATCAGTGATCCGATGGCTCTTGTAGCGAAACGTACGTCGATTGCATTTGGCGATTGCGCACGCACGTCGTTCGCTGATCGTCAATGTTTCCAGGATCGCCTTCACGGCTCGACGGCGCTGTGAAAGCCCTAGAAGTTTCCCTCGGCAATAATCTTCAGGGCGTCGTTCTCAAGCGCGTAGTTGGCCACGATACGCTTCAAGCGCCGGTTCTCGTCTTCGAGCGCGCGCATCTTCGCGATGTCGCTGACTTCCATGCCGCCGAACTTGGCCTTCCATTTGGAGAAGGTGTTCGTGCTGATACCGTGCCGGCGGCACAGCTCTTTGGTGACTGCGCCGGCTTCGGATTCCTTGATAATGCCGACGATCTGGTTCTCGGTGAAGCGGGATTTCCGCATTGGGCGTCTCCTTGAGGCGCGATTGCCTCGAAGATTCGCCCTTATCGCTGGGATACTATCCGGGTCTCAGGTCAGTTCCTATTGCGGCATCCCAACGATCGTGCGGGCGCTAAGGCCGCCGCCGATCGCGCATGGCGCGCGTTCCCGATGGGCCACAATTGTCCGTAAGTAACGGCTCGGCTCAGCGAGCCGCCCAACGTGGCGACGCACGCAGACGCGCACTCGTAGACAGCATGCGCGCGAACGCCGTCGTGCGTGAGCTCGTCGGTACGTTTGGCGGCACCTTGGTCGCCGTTATGGGAAACGCGAAAAACACCTCAACCGTGCGGCGCTGGATGAGCGGGAAAGAGCAACCCCCAGAAATCGATCGGCTTCGCGTCGCGCTGGAGGTCGTGCTCTACATGCGGCAGGTCGAAGGCGAGGATGTCATCAACGCGTGGTTCCGCGGCTTGAACCACATGCTGGGAGAAGCCGCCGCCATCGTCATCGCGGATGAGCCGCCTGAGTTGGCCCGTAACGCGGTGATGGGTGCAGCCAGCGCATTCTTGGCGCACTAAGTATTAGAGCCCGCCGGTTGTCACCCCACCGTGTGTGCCAGGCACTTCGATGGCGAGCCAGCGACCGGCGCAGGGTTCTGCTTTCGCAGTTGGTGCGCAATCCGGTAAGCCTCCCCGGCTTTCTTGGCGCCCGTCACGGTGACGGCACGGAGGCTATTCGGGTCGGCCTCTACTGTGGACGCGCCCTTCTTCAGATGGCGCGCCACTTGCGGCCATTCTTGGCATAACGGGCATCGCCGCGAGAGCAACGTGGCGCGGAATCGAGGTGAGACCCGCAGGCCATACCGATTTTTGCATGCTGCATCGGTGAGCTTGCCTTTCGTCGGTTACAGTCCAATATCTACCGCCGGGTTGTCGTCCCACCGTGTGCCCGCGCGGATGTAACGTCGCGCGACCTGCACGCTCTTCCAACGCCCGTGTCGCATGATCGCCGCCTCGAGGCGGCCGGCGCGCGCGGCCGCGGTTGCGAATCCGGAGCGCAATGAGTGCGCCGCAAAATCGACGTCGAGTCCGGCGGCGGCCGTACGTGCGGCGACCATGTTGGCTGGCGCACGATCCGACAGCGCTGCGCCGACGTTGCCGTGTCGATCGACACGGCGTAAGAGGCGCCCGCTTGTGATCGCCGCTGCGTCGAGCCAGCGCTGCAACGCGCGCACCGGGCACGTCGCTTCTTCTCCTCCCGAACTCTTTCAATACGTTGGCGACGCTTTCGATGCGGTGCTCGCTTCGGATTTGTCAGAGGGTCGTAATTGACTGTCCTGCCGTAATATCGTGAGACGGGTTGTGCTCGGAATTTGTCACGAACAGCTAGGACTGTCGAGCCTTGCCGCCCTCACGATCCCACGACAGCCCCTCACGCGACACGGACAAGCCACCAAGTGCTTCTGCGATGGCGGCGACAAGTTCGCGCTTACGTTCGTACGAGGCGTGCTGATAGAGCACTGAGAAGTCTGCGATTAGGCCGCGTGCCTTGTCCATCGTGCGCGCCGCGCCGGCATCGTTGGTAAGCGCTGAGGTCGCTTCCGCCAGTCGCGACCGCTTCGACGCAATTTCCGCGTCCAGGCGGTTCATCTGACGCTTGAATTCAATCTCGCTAATTGAAGCCGTCATGCCGAGGTCGAAAAGGCGATCGCGTTGTTTGCGCACCGTCTCCTCGGAGAGCTCCGCTTGCGCCGCCGCGCCTCTGCCCGTGTCGCAGCTGCGTCGCGCTGACCGAGGCGGGGAGACGCAATCCAGCGTCTAAGCAGCGATTCGCTGCCGATGAGTTTCCCTACGTCGGCGAAGAAACGGTCTTCAAGCCGCTGCGCGTTGAGCATGTATCCGCAGACAACGCATGCATAGTAGCGGATACGCGTGCGACCAGTATATCGTTTGCGCGTTCCATCGGCGCGTGCGCGTCCTGTCGTGTAAGCACCGGTCGCGCGCCCGTGCAGGTGACGTGCGCAGCCTTTGCAACGCATGGCGCCGGAAAGCGGGTATTCCCGGACCCGTCTGCTGCCAGTCTTGGGAAGGCCTTTAAGGCGACGCTGTACTGCGTCGAAAACGTCAGCCGGCACGATGGTTTCCCGATACCGCTGTTGTCTTAGGAGTTTCGCAACGCGGAGTGCCTCCCAACGCGTGCCCGCACGCGTCTTCGTGATCCGCTGACCGTCGTCGCCGACGCGCGACGTCAACCACGTGTGAGCAGGAGCACCGTCGGCTAGTCGTTTGCCAATAACGTGCGTGCCGTCGCCCTGCGCGTACCACTCAAACGCCTTGGTGACCCATGCGGCGCTCTCCGGTACGGCAACGTCGCGTTCGCCGCGTAATTGCAGACCGTAGGGAACTTTATTAGACGTCGGTTTTCCTTCGCGGCGGCGACGTTCCCAACTGTCACGCATGCGTTTCGACTTCGCCTCGTTCTCCGCATCGCCACCCATTGACTCACCGACAAACACCGCCCGTTCGGCGAACGTATCGAGCCTGACCTCGCCACGCCCGGAGACGTAGAGCACAACCCTGAGCGTGCGTAGCGAACGACCGATGTACATGCCGTCGACCATGTCACGTGAAAGCCGATCCAACGCCGTCACGAAGAGAAACTTTGGCCGCTTCTTAGGCGCGAGCGCTTCAAGTTCAGAAAGGAGCTCAACAAGAACAGGGCGACCCGTCAGGCTCTTCGCCGAAGCTTGCTCCACGAAGATCCGCGGCTCCAGATCGCGCTCGGCTGCGAAAGCTCTAGCACGCGCCTGTTGGACATCGAGCGAGTCTTCTTGCTCCTCCTTGCGCGTCGAAACCCGGCAATACGCCCAGACCGAACTCAAGAGGCGATACCAAGAACCGTCCTTCGACGTAGTACTCGACAGCAACCGATCGCACTGCGTGCTATCAGGCGCCAACGGCGAGGGGCGCTCGTCAGTAATTGGGTTCTAGGCGCCTGAAAAGCGCGGCTGTGCCCTGTCGTCACGCCCCAGCGTCGTTATGGCAGTGTGTATCAACTCCTTTCTGCGACCACGCAGGCGGCATCGCTCCCGTCCTGCGCACGCTCGGCAGCGATGCATTTGCCGATAGCGGACAAACCTATCCCGGTCACGCTTATCACGACGCCCTCAATGTCGCCCAGGAGCGGCACGTTCGCATGCTCGAACCGCGCGGCGGCAACGCATGGCGCACGAACGACGGCGTAACGTTCCGCTTCTACGGCCCGACCTATCCGTACATCGCCGGTTCGCGCAATGATATCAACAACAACTCGCTCGTCTTTCGGCTACGCTTCGCCCACGACTTCCCACATCGTACAAAGTGACTTTCCTTTTCCTGCGCTCGATCGCAGTGCAGCTAGCGCCTTTTCATGATGCGCGTCCTGCTTGGAAAAGAGGGCGACGATGGAACCCGTGTCGAGCAACGTGCGGTCCACGGTTAGCCGTACAACGCGTCGTCAATCTCTTCGGACAGTGTGGCCGGTGCGTTTTCGATACTGCCGGCGAACGAGAGCATTCCGCTGAGCTGATCAACCGGATCAGCAAGCGCTGCTACCGCCTCGGCGACGATCGAGCTCTGCGAGACCCTTTGCGCGGGCTAAGCGCCGAATTCGCTTATCGATAGCGGGAGAGACGACGATCTGTTTTCGTACGAGCACACCTTCACTATACACACTACTATTGTGTACGTCTATAGCGCCGTGCCCTGGGGTTTGACGTCGCAAATACGCTCTCGCCCGACGCGAGTCTGACGTACATCTTCAGAAGACGAAAGAACGCCCGAACTTTCGTTCGAGCGTCCTCTCAGGTAACGACGCCGACTCGTCGTAGCGTTGCGGCTTATTTGCCTTGCGCGGAGCCTGCCATCTCACGAAACTTCGGCTTTGCGCTGCCGTTGCCGGCATCGAGCACGACCTTGCCGTTCCTCGAGCCGTTGGCTCGCGCATTGCTGGAGCCGTTCGCGCTGCCGCTGGGCGCTTTTGCGGCGCCGTCGCCGCGGGTGCCGGGCGCGGGCTGGCCCTCGAGTGGCGGCAGTTTCTTCGCCGCCTCGAGATCGATTCCGATCCCTTCGGCGACGAGCCGCCCATAGGTTTCGTCGGCGTGCCAGAAATGCCACACCATCCGTTCCTGGATGGACATGTCGCACTTCTTGAGGCTATCGACCAAGTTCGCGATCAAGTCGTCGCGATGCCGCGCGTCGTACGAACGGAACAGCTCGCCCGCCTGCTCGTAGTCGTCCGCCGTGCGCGAGATGCGCTTGCGCTCGAGATGACCCTCCAGCCACGGCGTGTAGTCGGCTTTCTTCGGCGCTTCCTTAAGGCCGCCGAGCGTACTCGGCTCGTAGTTGACATGCGGGTTCTCGCCGGCGCCGTCGACGACGTACGTCATCGCACCGTCGCGCTGATTGGTGTGCACATCGCGACCGCGATTCACCGGCAGCTGCAAGTAGTTGGGTCCGACGCGATAACGCTGCGTGTCGGAATACGACAGCGTCCGGCCGACGAGCATCTTGTCGTCGCTGAAGTCGACGCCGTCCACGAGGACGCCCGTACCGAAAGCCGACTGTTCGGTTTCAGCGAAGACGTTCTGAGGGTTCTCGTTAAGAACCATACGACCGACCGGAAGCACTGGGAACATATCTTCGGGCCAAATCTTCGTGTCGTCGAGCGGATCGAAATCAAGCTCGTCGTGCGGGCCGTCCGACATGATCTGAACCTGCAATTCCCACTCGGGGTAGTCGCCCTTTTCGATCGAGTCGTACAGATCGCGCGTCGCATGGCTGAAGTCGGTCGCCTGGATGGCACTCGCTTCGGCCTGTGTGAGCGACCGAACGCCTTGCTTCGGAATCCAATGGAATTTGCAGAGCACCGCCTCGCCCGCGTCGTTGATGAGCTTGTAGGTATTGACGCCCGCGCCTTCCTGTTCACGGTAGTTCGCGGGGATGCCACGGGGACCGAACAGGTACGTGATCATGTTGATCGACTCGGGATGCAGGCTGATGAAATCGAACTGGCGGTTCGGCGTCTGCTGGTTCGTTACCGGATCGGGCTTGAAGGCATGAATGAAGTCTGGAAACTTGATGGCGTCCCGGATAAAGAACACCTTGAGGTTGTTACCGACGATGTCCCAGTTGCCGTCCTCCGTATAGAACTTCACCGCGAAACCGCGCGGATCGCGCAGCGTCTCCGGCGAGTCCTTGCTGTGGATGACCGTCGAGAATCGCACGAACATCGGCGTCTTCTTGCCGGTCTGCGTCAGCACTTTCGCACGAGTGTACTTCGTTGCCGGCTCGTCGCCGATCGTGCCGTACGGCTCGAAGTAGCCCTTGGCCGCAGCGCCTCGGGCGTGTACGACCCGCTCGGGAATGCGCTCGCGGTCGAAATGCGTGATCTTTTCGATGAACTGATAGTTTTCGAGGGTCGCCGGACCGCGCTCTCCGACGGTCCGGGTCGACTGATTGTCGCGCACCGGATGGCCTTGACGGGTGGTGAGGATGTGCTCGTCGCTCATGGCGCCTTTCTTTCTAGTCCCGTCGCATGCGACAGGGAGTGAACATGATTGTCATTGGCGAATGCATGCCATCATCCTACGAGCCGACATCAATCGGCCACGTAACGCTCGAGAAAGTTATGCACCGCATGCAACCGGCCGCGGCCCCGCCTTCGTCGCTTTCGAAGAATCATCGGCTGGTCTATGACGTCGTGCTTGAGTGCGGTCCGGGAACGCATGTGACGGCGAGCGACGTTTATGCGAAAGCTGCGGCGCGGCGGCCGGGAATCGGCTTTTCGACCGTTTATCGCGCGTTGACGCGCCTGCGCGAACACGGCCTAATCGCCGAGGTCGCCGTTCCGGGCGCGCCCTCGGCCTCGTATGAGCCGATCGGTGAACCGCACGCCCACGTCCGCTGCCGCTCATGTGGTTTGATCGCCGACGTCGACGTGGCGCTGCCGACCGACATGCTCGCGCGGGTGGCGAGCGAGACCGGCTTTGCGGTGAAGTTTGGCACCGTTAGCTTCGAAGGTGCCTGCGGCAGCTGCCTCGCCCGTTAGCGCCGCGGCATCCATCTACGATGGACGCCGCTTTGCGTCGGATTGTACTTTATTGCTTTAGCATTTGCCGCACAGTGACCGCTTTAGGTGTCACCACACTTTTAACCGTGCATGCCGCCATGGCCACCTGCGTCCCCAAGCATGCGAAGGAGAATGGTCCCCGGGTCCTGCGCGCCGCTTGCGCTCGAACGCTGCTCCCCACGCTCATCAGCGTGCCGAGCTTGCATCTGGGCGCGCTCGTCCGCCGGCATCGCGGCTTCGAAACGCGCTCGCGCTGCGCTCATCATACTGCGCGCGTTGTTGCGAAGCGTTGTATGGATACCGAGAATCGACTGTTTCTCGGATGTCGTGAGCGCGGCGTCGATCTGCTGGGCGGCAGCTTGCCGATTGGGCACCGCAGCGACCGAGAGCTGCCCGACGACATTAGCGACGAGCGCACGGTGTTGCGGCGTGAGCGAGGCCAGCATCTGCGCACGTGCCTGTTCGTGCATTTGAGCGAATTGCTGGTGCATTTGCTCCATGGCCGAGCGCTGCTCGGCGCTCGGAGCGCCCAAGGATCCGGGCGGCGCAGACTGGGCGAGGGCTGCGGCCGGCACCAGAGCCGCCGCAAAAGCAAGGGACGCGAAACGTTTGTTCATAGCGGCAGCATTACCGGGACCGTCTTAGGAAAGGCTGAGAGACCCGATTTTCTAATCCGGCTCTGCGCAGCCCAAATGACTCGCGCTTGCGCGGCGTGGTAGTCGATACCGTTCCCAGTATCGTCGATCACACGACATGGCCGATTGCTGGTTTATCGAACCGCAAGCAGCGACCCAAGAGCGGCTCGACCCAAAAGGCCGAACGCAATAGCGAAGGAGCCGGAAGATGTTGCCTGACCCGTCCGCGCGCGTCGTGGTTGCCGAGCCCTTCGCGGACTGCGGGCTCGACGTTTTGCGCCGCGCCGGTGCCGAGGTCGTCTCGCTGGTCGGACATCCCCGTGCCGCGCTCAAGGCCGCCTTGCAGGACGCGCACGGATTGATCGTGCGCTCCGAAACGACCGTCGACCGTGCGCTGCTCGATTCCGCCCCGCAACTGGCCGTCGTTGCCCGGGCCGGGGTAGGCGTCGATGCGATCGACGTCTCGGCGGCGACCGAACGCGGAATTGTCGTGCTAAACACGCCGGCCGCGAACACGCTGGCTGCAACCGAACAAACCTTTGCGCTCATGCTTTCGCTCGTGCGCCACACGCCCGGCGCCGTTGCCTCGGTGCGCGCCGGCCATTGGGAGCGCAAGCCCTTCATCGGCACTGAACTGTACGGAAAAACCTTGGGCATCGTCGGGCTCGGCCGCATCGGCGGCGCCGTGGCCGCGCGCGCCGCCGCCTTCGGCATGACGCTGCTCGCAGCGGACCCGTTCATCTCGCGAACCCGCGCCGAGACCCTGGGCGCCGAACTGGTTGAGCTCGACGAATTGCTCGCGCGTGCCGACATCGTGACCTTGCACGTTCCGCTCGGCGCCGGGACGCTCGGGCTCATCGACGCCGCGCGACTTGCGCTGATGCCTCGGGACGCTCTTTTGATCAATTGCGCTCGCGGCGGCGTCGTCGACGAAGCGGCCCTCCACGGAGCGCTGGAAACGGAGCGTTTGCGGGGCGCTGCGCTCGACGTCTTCGCACGCGAACCGCCCAGCGATGGCGATATGAGTGCGCGCCTGGCACGCCATCCCAAGGTCGTCGCAACGCCGCACTTGGGCGGCTCGACCGCCGAGGCACTGGACCGCATCGCACTCGAGCTCGCCCAGGATGTCGTCAGCGTGCTGTTGGGTGGACCGGCCGCGGCCGCGGTCAACGCGCCGGTAGCCGGCGGCCCCGACGCCGAGGTCCTCCGTCCGTTCATTGAACTCGCGCACCGGCTCGGCAAACTGTACGCGCAAGTTGCGCATGAAACCGCGCTTCCCCCGCTGACGCTCGTGATGGAGGGCCGCATCGCACCACTCGACGGCGAACCCGTCGTCACGGCGTTCCTTTCGGGGCTCTTGCAGACGACGACCGCGCGGCGGGTTTCGATCGTCAACGCCCGGACGATCGCCCACGAACTGGGTGTGCGCGTCGACGTTCGTGCCGACGAACGTACCAGCGCTTTTTGGGCGACGCTTCGCGTCGTGGGCGGCACGACCTCGCTCACGGGCACGAGCGTGGCGAAGCGTCCCCGTATCATCGGGATAGACCATTTCGAGCTCGACATGCTCCTGGACGGAGCGCTGCTCGTCACCCGGCACCGCGACGTTCCCGGGATGATCGGCCACGTCGGCACGACTCTAGGAGAAGACGGCGTGAACGTCTCGACGATGCAGGTTGCGCGGACCGAGGCGGGCGGCGACGCGCTTATGATTCTTGCGACCGACCGGCGAGCGAATGCCGGCACGATCGAACGTCTGCGCGCGATCACAGGCGTACACAGCGTGCGTGCCTTCGAGGTGTGATTTGGCTCGCTCGCCACGGCGAAACGACGTGGAACCTGGCCGGCCGTTATCAGGGCCGGCTCGAATCGAGCTTATCACCGCTGGGCGTGCGGCAAGCCGCGGCGCTGGCGGAACACTTCGCGGCCCAACATCAGCAGGGCGAGCGCGTGCCGACGCGGATCCTTGCCTCGCCGCTTGGTCGCTGCACCCAAACGGCCCGTGCGGCCGCACAACGCCTGGGCCTCGCCGTCGAGACGGACGAACGTCTGATCGAGATCGCCCACGGAACCTGGGAGGGCCACCTAAAGAGCGAGCTCGCCCGCGATGATCCCGAACGCTATGCGCGATGGAGCGACGATCCGGCGCATGTCGAGTTTCCCGGAGGCGAATCGCTGCACGACGTTGCGCTGCGCTGGTACGCCGCGGCGGCTGACTTTACGCTGGATGCGCGCGACACGCTCGTCGTCACCCACGATGCGGTCATTCGGTGCGCGCTATTGACCGCGCGGGGACGCTCGTTCGAACACTTCTGGGACGTACGCGTCGAAAACGGGGCGTATGCCGTCATGGACGTCGACGATGGGCGGCTGACGGTCACGCGAGAGTGCGTCGCCGATTTCCTCGGCGATCTGCGAAGCCGCCCGGCGCTCCAGGCGCTGTAGGGAGTTGCGCTCCCCGCACTTCCGCGTTCGGGCTTCGGCCGATCCGCCGTTGTCGACTCTCGCGCAAAGTCGACAACCTTAGAATAAAGAACCGCGCCCCGCGCGCCGATGATCTAGGCGATACGATTTCTTCGGCCGGCGGATTGCTGTCCGAGCGCATGTGGCGCTCGGCTTGCTCTCGCGTCGGCATGCGTCACACCGATCGAGGCCGTCTTGTGAATAGTCGCCGAATCACCATGATTATCGCCGTCGTCGTTGCCGTTGCGGCGGGCTTATTGACGGTACGGTACCTAACCGCCGTCGACCATTCCGCGCAGCCGACCGTCGTCGAGACCAAACCCGTCCTCATCGCGAGCGCCGACATCCCGGCGCGCGCCAAGGTCGCACCCGAGATGCTCACTAAGGTCACTCGGCCGGTCACGCAGATCGAACCGGGAGCCCTGAACGACCCGCGCGCCGCCGAAGGCGATATCGCGCTCGTCTCGATCCGCGAAGGCTCGACGATCACCGATTCCGAGGTCGGGCAGCCGGCTGCGATCGGCATCACCGGTAAACTGAAGCCCGGCATGCGAGCGGTCTCGATCCCGATGGACCTCGTCAAGTCGGTTTCGGGGCTCGTCGAGCCGGGCGACCGGGTCGACGTGATGGCCTCGGTCGTTCACGGAAACAAGAATCCACCGACACGGACGATCATCCGCGGGGCCCTCGTGCTGGCGGTCAACTCCACCCTCGAGCCCGGACCGCAACCCAGCGCTGCCCCCGGGCAGCCGACGACGAGCGGTGCGCCCGACGTCGTTACCCTCGCTGTGACGCCCGATCAGGCGGACCTGCTGACCTTCGCCGACTTCAACACGACCCTGCGGCTGGCGTTGCGCTCGCCCTCCGAACCTGTGCGCAGCTACGGCACCGAACCGCTCGTCCTGCCGACCGACGCGCCCGCGGCCCCGGTGCAGCCCCCGCCGAACAACGTGGCGCCCCCAAGTAACCCTGTCCCGCCTCCCGCCGTCCCTGCGCCGGCTCCTCCCGTCAAGCCGACCGGCATCATCGTCATCGAAGGCGATCAGGTGGTCGGAGGCCCCCACTGAGCACCAACGCCTTCCTAGTCGTCGGCTCCAAAGGCGGCTGCGGCGCAACGACCCTCGCGGTCGACCTGGCCCGAGCGGCCGCGCGTTTCGGCCGCGGAGCGACGGTCGTCGATGGCGATCTCAGCGGCCGCCGGAGCGTCGGCGAACTCAGCGACGGCATTCGGGCACTCAACGTCAATCGAAGCAACTCGATCTATTCGGTCGCCCACGTCGGAAACATCGACGTGGTCGAGCTGGTCGACAAGTATGAGGACGCCTTCGCGCTGCGGCGCAACGATCTCGCCGAACTGGCCGGCCGCCTCGTGAGTGAAGACGGCGGCCTCGTTCTGATCGACACGCCGCGTCCGGCGGGAGACGTGATCCGGCCGCTCATCAAAGTTGCCTCGCGCGCCATGGTCGTTCTCGAACCCGATATGCTCGGCACGTCGGCGACCCGCGTGGCCGTTCGCGATCTCGTCAAGCTCGGGATACCGACCAAAGCGATGTGGCTCGTGGTAAACGCACGCCAGGGAAAGGCCGGCATCGCCGCGCGCGAACTAGAAAAAATATTCAGCATCCCGGTGGTCGCGGAAATACCCAATCAGCGCGACCGGCGCGCCTACGATAAAGCGATCGAAGCGCTTGGCCGTAAGGCCTTCGAAGCGCCTCCCGAAGCACCGTTCACGAATCTTACGCGGGCGTTGTCCGCCGGCGGAGCCGCGTCCCACTCGAGCTCCGATGAATCCTCGGACTCAGACGTTCTCGTCGCCGTAGTCGATGATGCCGCACTCGCTCGCCAAACGCATACGGACCGCAACACCAAGATTCGTCAAGAGATCAACGCGGCAATGGTTTCGCGCGTCGATCTCGTCGCCGCCAGCCGTGGCCATAGCGACGGCGAAAAGATCTCGAAGCTGCGCGAGACGATCGATGCGATCCTCGTCGAGCTTCTGGAGGGCCGCACCGATATCGGCGAGCTGACGCTGGCCGAACGCGCGCAGATCAAACAGGAGATCATCGACGAGCAGCTCGGCCTCGGGCCGCTCGAAGACTTGATGCGCGATCCTGCCGTCTCCGAAATCATGGTCAATGGACCCAAGCGAATCTACGTCGAGCGAGCCGGGAAGTTGACGCTGTCCAACCGGACGTTCAACGACGACCGCCACGTGCGGCTAGTCATCGAGCGCATCGTTGCACCGCTTGGGCGGCGCATCGATGAATCGTCCCCGATGGTCGACGCGCGATTGCCCGACGGTTCCCGCGTCAACGCGATCATCGAACCGCTCTCACTCAAAGGTTCGACCTTAACGATCAGACGCTTCGGTACCAAACGGTTGGGCATCGACGACCTGGTACGCTTCGGCTCGATCCCGCAGGACGCGGTCGGCTTCCTCAAGGCGACCGTCGAGGGGCGACTCAACGTCGTCGTCAGCGGCGGTACCGGCACGGGAAAAACGACGTTCCTCAACATCCTCTCGAATTTCATACCCGAGACCGAACGCATCGTCACGATCGAGGACGCAGCCGAGTTGGCGCTCAACCAGGATCACGTCGTCAGCCTCGAAGCGCGCGCCGCCAACATCGAAGGCAAGGGCGCGGTCCAGATTCGCGATCTCGTTAAGAACTCGCTGCGCATGCGGCCGGACCGCATCGTCGTCGGCGAGTGCCGCGGCGGTGAAGCACTCGACATGCTGCAGGCGATGAACACCGGCCACGACGGTTCGCTCACGACCTTGCACGCCAACACACCGCGCGACGCCCTGTCGCGACTTGAGACGCTCGTCTTGATGGCGGGATTCGACTTGCCGGTCAAAGCGATCCGCGAGCAAATCGCGAGCGCCGTCGACGTGATCGTGCAGATCGAGCGCATGCGCGACGGTTCGCGTAAAGTCGTCAGCATCACCGAGGTCGTCGGCATGGAAGGTGACATCGTCACGATTCAAGAGATCGTGCGGTATCAGGCCCGGGGTCTCAACGCCGAAGGCAAGATCATCGGCGACTTTCAATACACGGGCGTACAGCCGCACTACATGCCACGCTTCGAAGAGAACGGAGTCCATTTCGACGTCCGGGAGCTCGCGAAGCTGCAGCAGGTCGCCGCCGCGTGGTAGGCATTTTCCCGTACGCGATCGGCGCCAGCGTGTTCAGCATGATCGCGCTGCTGGTCTATTCCACGGATTTCGACTTGCGGGTCTTCGCAAATAAATACGCCGATGGGTTCCGCAAGGACATCGATCGAGCCGACATGTCGATCGCCGCAGCGGATTTCATGTTAGGGGCGCTCGGTGCGGGAGCCGTGCTGTGGCTCGTCGTGGTATTACGGCTCCATGCAAGTTTGTTGATATCGGCGCTGGCCCTGCCGGCGTGCGAAGCGCTGGCGATCCTATCAGCCCTGATGTACCTCCGCTTCCGCGGTAGCATGCGCCTCAAGAAGTTCGGCGACCAGCTCGAGATGGTCTTACGCACGATTGCAGGCGCCGTTCGGGTCGGCGTCGGGTTACGCCAAGCATTCGTCATCGTGATTGAAGAATTGCCCAATCCAGCGAAGAAAGAATTTCGGCGCGTCGTCGGACGCACGAATATCGGTATTCCACTGGTCGAAGCCCTCGACGAGACGGCCAAAACGATTCCCGGCAACGAGATGAAGATGTTCGTAAAGGTCGTCAAGGTTCAGCAGCAGACCGGCGGCGATCTAGCGTCCGTGCTCGAGACGCTCGCTGCGACGATCCGCGACCGCCGGCGGGTCATCCGCAAGATGAACTCCCTGACCGCCCAGGGGCGTTTCGGCGCTTTTATCATCGGGGGACTGCCCGTCGGAATCGGCGCGTTCGTCATCGCAACCCAACCCGACATGGCGCAAGCGCTTTTGCATACGGTCCCCGGCTACGGCATGCTGGGGCTCGCGGGTGTCCTCGAGCTGGCCGCCATCTTCGCGCTCGCCAAGATCTTGCAGTTGGACGTGTAGGCATGCTTTTCGGGATTCCGCTCACCATCGTCGCAATCGGATCGGCCTTCGCGCTCTCGGTCGGGACGATCGTGTACGCGCTGATTCCAGTCAAGAGTGACATTGCCAAACGTCTCGAACGTGTCGAGGCGCTGTCCTGGGACGGCAGCGGAAGCCGCACCGAAATCTTCGCGAAGATCTTCAACCGCGAGCAGCGCGGCCGCTTGCGGCAGAAACTCGATGAAGCGGGCTGGTACACGGTCACGCCGGCGAAAATGGCGCTGCGTCAACTATCGTTCGGCTTGCTCGCGTGCACCGTCAGCCTTTTTTACGTGACGGTCAACGCCTACGGCGGGAGGTGGTATCTCGGTGTGGCCGTGATTACCGCGCTTGCAGCGTACCTGCCGCAATCGCGGCTCGGCGGCGCGATCAAGAAACGCAAGGTCGCGATTCAAAAGGCGTTGCCGGATTTTCTTGACATGCTGGCGTCCACCGTGTCGGCGGGTCTTGCCTTCAATGCGGCTTTGGCCTACGCGCAGGAAGTCGCGACCGGACCGCTCGGTGAAGAAATCAAAGCGTCGCTCTCCGAAGTCCGCCTCGGCCGCTCGCGCGCCGATTCACTGCGCTCGATGGCGAACCGCGTGCGCCAAGAGCAGCTCTCTTCGGTCGTAACCGCGGTCGTGCAAGCCGAACGGCTTGGTTCGAACATGGCGGCTGTACTGCGCGAACTTTCCGAAGAAGTCCGCAACCGGCGCATGATGCGCGCCGAAGAACTCGCGAACTTGATGCCGACGAAGATGGTTCTGCCGATGGCGCTCTTCATGCTGCCGGCCCTGTTCGTAATGGTCTTCGGCGGCGTCGTCGCCGAGTTCATGTCGAAACCCCCTGGCCCGTGATCGCACCTTTCTGGGTCCTCGCGCTCTGCTGGATCGTGTTCGCGGGCCAGGCGTTTCTCATCGTTCGCTTCGCCGAACGCTACGTGCGGCCGCGCAGCGGTGACTCGGCGCCGTTCACTCCGACCGACGATCGTCTGCTCGGCGCGCTCGCCGCGGCGACCGGTTTCGTAGGCGTCTGGCACTTCTCGCAAGGCGCACCACTGCTCGGGCTCGTGCTGCTGGCTGCCGTCTGCACGACCCTTGATTTCGCGTGCTGTTCGGACTTACGAACCCGCCGCGTGCCCCCCATGCTGACGATTCCGGCGATGCTCGTCATCGGTGGTGTCGACGTGGCGACGGGCAATTGGTCGGCGGTGATTGCGGGCGCCGCGATCATGCTGCCCTTCGCGCTCGTCGCCGTCAAGTCAAAAGGCAAGTCGGCCGGCTACGGCGACGCCGCGCTGGTCGGGCTCGGCGGCTTCGCGCTAGGACTCGAACTCGGCGTCCTCGCGATCGCCGCGGCCTGCTTCACCGCGGCCGGCGTCGGCCTCGCGCGCAAACGCGCTGGCGAGGCGCTTCCGTTCGCTCCTTACCTTGCCATCGCGATCCAAGGTGCCCTGTTCTTGCCGGCGATTCACTAAAGACTCGCGGCTTCAAAGGACGGTTACTTTACAGCAGAAGTAAGGCTCGCCGCGCCGAGACTTACCGTGACGTTCGTCGAAGTCGTTCATGCGCTTGCTGTCGTCTACTCTTGCACTGTAGCAGCGAACGCACAAGATTCACGGCTTCGGATTGAGGTCCTCCGCTTTAGTTTGCGCGGCAGGGTTCTGTTCTTTGACATCCAGCTTGGCGATCGTCGGCGCCACGTCGCCGGCGCCCGAAGCATCCACGATGAACCGCGATGCGTAGAAGTGATCCGGGGCGATCGAGAGGACGGTCGCAAACGCGCCCGACGCATCCGTGAATGCGGTCACGCGATCAAGCACGACGATCGGGAGACTCGCCGACAGGGCAGCCCTCAGCACGATCTCGATCCGGGCCCCGGGCGTAGCGGTTCCGCTCACGGTGATCCGAGGCGAGTTCGGAACTTGCGAAAGGTGCAACTCGGCGACGCGACCTTGATCGACGCTCTCCTGACGGATGACGACGGCATTGCTAGGCGGCGGCGCAAATGGGTGGCCGAGTCCTCGGATCTCGGCGATGAAGGCTCGAGACACGTAGACGTCGTTCTGGCGATACTGAGGTACCATACCGAACACGGGTTCACGCCTCTCGTTGGCGGAGAAGAACGGGTCGCCCGGCCGGACGACGACGGTCGCACCGGGCCGCGCGAGCGAGACGGCATTCTCGAACGGCAAGAACGAATAGTGAAAGCCGAGTTGGCGAGCAACTCCCGCAAGCGGCACCGCATCGTCTGCGCGCACGGCTGCAGGGGCTGCGAACATGGCCAGGGCTGCGAGCGATGTGATCGCAGCACTTCGGTTCATTGGCCGGGGCCAACCTTTTTGGCGTTGTGAACTCATACGCGTCACAGTTCCTTCCGATAATCAGTGCAATGTCTAAGTATTCGATCGGGCACGCCCCGAATATTAGGAACTCGCGCGTTCGCACGTCTGCGGTGCTGCTCGGCGCGCTGCTGTGCGCCCCGTCCTTGACGGCGACGGCCGGCGCCGGCCAAGGCCGTCTGCTCTCCACCGAAAGCGGGCATTCGATCCTCGTTCGGGGACGCAACATCTCGCGCGTTGCCGTGGGCGATGCGAAGATCGCCGGTGTCGTTCCGCTCGACAAGACGCAGATCGTCGTCAACGGAAAAGCGCCCGGCGAAACGACGGTCTTCGTGTGGGACGGCGGCGTTCGTCAAGCGTACGAATTGACCGTTACCGACGATCACCTCGACCAAGTCTTGCGCCTCCTGCGTACCGCGATCGATCAACCCGACGTCAAATTGATGGCGGTCGGCTCGAGTATCATCGTCAGCGGGAAGGTCGTCGATCTGACGGACTACGACCGCGTCGACGAAATCATCGCGAAGTTTAAGGGACTCAAATTCGAGGGGACGACGGACGTCAACGTCATCAACGCCGTGACCGTCGAAAAGCCGCTTGGCGACCTCCAAGATCAGATGGCATCCATCCCCAACGCGAAAAATCTGCGCGTCGATCTGGATGCTGACGGTAACTTGATCGTGAGCGGCCGTGTCGCCGATCGTCAACAAGAGCAGGATGTCGTCGATAAGGTCAACGGCCTCTCCGGCCCATACCTCAAAGCGGCCGGCAAGGTCGTCGACCGCCTCGCCATGGACTCGACGAGTCAAGTCGACGTCAAAGTCGACGTGCTCGAAGTCGACAAGACCGCGCAAAGCCAGCTCGGTTTGCGGCTGCAGTCGGCGCAACCGGCGGGCGTCGATGGAAGGGGCGCAGCTATTCCGCCGTATGCGGTGCAGCCCGGTGCCTCGTACGTCGCGGTCGACTCGCCGGCAACGAGCGGTTTGCCCGGAAAAGCCTTGACCTTGGGCGCGTTCACCCGCATTAGTCTTCTGGCGCCGACGCTCGATCTGTTGATCTCACAAGGGCATGCGCGCCGGCTTTCGTCGCCGAACCTCGTAACCAAACCCGGCAAAGAAGCGACGTTCCTCGTCGGTGGTGAGATCCCGATTCCGGTTTCCAACGGTCTCGGTACGATCTCGATCGACTACAAACAGTACGGCGTGCAGCTGAAAGTCACGCCGGCGATCGAAGCCGATGGCAGCGTCGACAGCGACATCACTCCCGAAGTATCGGATCTCGACTTCGCCAACGCAATCCAAATCAACGGCTTCCTCGTGCCCGCTCTAAGAACCAGCCGCATTCAAACCGACATAACCACCCAAGACGGCGAGAGCATCGTGATGGGCGGCCTGCTGCGGCGCATCGAACAGAAGAACATTCTGAAGATTCCGCTGCTCGGCGACATCCCGATCCTGGGGCAGCTCTTCCGGTCGACGTCGTATCAGCGCTCCGACAGCGACGTCGTCTTCGTGCTGACGCCGACCGTCGTCACGAGCCGCCGCGCAGCACCGTCGGCAGCGTCGCCGCTCGTGAATCGGAGACGCGCGGCACCGTTGTACTTTCCACGCGCCGTCGCGACGCCGATTCCCGCTCCCCTCGTATCTCCACCTCCGGCGCCCACGCCGCCGCCACCCGGGAAGCCGGCCCGCCCGAACGGTCGCGGATCACGCTAAGGGACTCAACAAAGCTCGACCGATAATCTCCTCATGGAGACGTCGCTCGAGCCCGATACGCACGCAGTGCTTCAGACGCAAGACGACGGGAACCGCGCCCAGCCAGTTTCGTTGACGTCACGAGCGGCGAGTCCGTCGGCATCGCAACCAGTACGGCATCTGTGCGGGGTGCTGGCCTTGTTGGTCCTCGTCGCGCTGTTCGTGCCGGCATCGCGGCCGACAGGCTGGTTTCACGATTTTAATGCATTCTATTGCGCCGGCGTCACGATCAGAGCGCGGCAAGACCCGTATCGTGCCGAGCCAATCGGAACGTGCGAGCGCCTGTCGAAACCAGCAGGCTTCCACGTCGGCTTGCGACACGTGAGCGTGCCCGCACCGCTCCCCCCGTACGCACTTGCGCTTTTCGTCCCGCTGTCGGCCGTGCCGTACGGCGTTGCCGCCTTCATATGGGTCCTTGTGCTGATGCTCGCGCTCGCGGTTACGATTGAAGCGATGCACCGTGCGAGCGGGCTGCACCGTGCAACGCTGTTTGCGGTATTCGCGCCGATCGAGGGTTACAGTTCGCTTTACCTTGGCGAAACGGTGCCGATCGCGGTCGCGTCAATTGGGCTCGCAGCGATGTTCCTCCAGCAAGATTGCGCGAAGAAGGCAGCCCTCGCGATCGCGCCCGCGCTAATCGTACCGCATGTCGGTCTGCCTGCGGCGCTGGCGCTCTTTTTGTGGTTGCCCAAGGCGCGCCCGCCGCTGGCCGGCATTGCAGCATTTTTGGGAGCCGTCTCCTTCGCATGCGTCAGCCCGCGCACGGTACTCGAATATCTGCGCGAGGTTCTCCCCGCCCATGCTCGCTCAGAAGCTGAGAGTTCGGCGCAACTTAGCCTCACCGGTCTCCTTCACATATTTGGCGTCCCGACGAACCTCGCGCTGCATCTCGGGAGCGCGTCATACATCGCGGCCCTCTTTTTGAGCTTGGCACTCTGCCGCATGCTCGCAGCGCGCGATCGGCGAGACGGGCTGATCGTCACGCTTCCAACGGCGCTCGCGGTGACGGGCGGCGTCTTTATGCACGTCACCCAGATGCCTGCGGCGTTGCCCGCCGCGCTCTTTTTGTTCCAGCGTTCGCACGGCGTCGCGCGACGGAGCGTCGGCGGTGCGATCGTATTGCTCGCGCTTCCATGGGATCAACTGTACTTAGGCATGATCTTCATCCCCCTGGCCGCCGGCGCAGTATTCGTCATGATGCGAAGTCTGCTCCGCGAATCCAGGGCCGCCTCGCTGCTCGCTTCCCTAACGGCAGTAAGCATCATCGTAGCCTTTGATCTCGCACTCGTTCACAGCGCGCCGCTCACCGCTTTCAACCTTCCGCCAGTCCGCCCGCACGATCTTGCCGAGGTGAGCTGGGGCTTCTACGTGCGCGCCATCAGCACGTGGGGTCTGCACGTCTTCGAACTGGCGCGACTTCCTTCATGGCTCGCAATCGCGACGCTTGCCGCGGCCCTCATCCGCTTCGTGATCGAGCTTCCAAAAGATGACCGGCGCGGAATCGTTGAACCGATCGCCTTCGGGCACGAACTCGCTTCACGCTGAACGGGACCGTACGCGGTGTCACAAGAGCGTGCCGGATCTCCGGTCTGCTAGTAAACGACACTATGCCGCACGCATCGCTCCGCCGGTCTCTCTCCCAATTCGGCCATCGCGCAATTAACGTTTCTCGGCAGGCGTGCAACCGTTATAGCGCACTGCAGAGAAGCCATCGTCGAGCTGCGGCAAAGCAATGCTTCTCCACGCAGCATCGTCGAGCGCGCAACTATACAAAAAGGTATACTCGTCTAGCAAGCATTCACTGGAGTACCCCAAGCTTTTTGTAGAAAGAGGCGTCGCCGATCTGGGCGCATTGCCTCGACGCATATGCGCGTAATCTGTTGGCCTAGCGTCCCCTTGAAGGCTCGCTCGTCAGACCGCCAGCGTTAGGTTCGTGAGGATGCCGACGAGGGTGAAGGCGGCGACATAGGGCGCGAAGCGCACGGACGACGACGGCCGGTGTTTCCAACTCGCGATGCCGAGCGCTACGAGGCAAGCACCGAACAGCGCGAAGAACGCCGGGATCAGACCGAGCGTCGCGCCTGTAAGGCCACAAAACAGGGCATCGGAGATCGCCGAGGGACGCGGATATAAAACTGCGGAGATGCCGAACGGCAGTGCCGCGAGGAATCCGTATCCGATCGCCTGCCACGCGGAATCGAAGGCGGCAGAGAACCCGACCACCAGCAGAGGGACGAGCGCAGCGTAAAATGATGCCGGGCGCCCAGTTGCGCCCGCGTAGATCGCCGCTGCAAGCGATGCGAGCACCGCGGCCGCGACGACGATCCGGTCGACCGCGAGCCCACGGCTGGCGGCAAACGCTCCGGCCGCACCGCACGCGATCGTGAGGACCATGCGCACGGCATGGTGCGCAAGAGCCGGACGCCCCACGGCTTTCCCCCCGTCGCCGAGCATCGTTGCCACGAAGCCGGCGGCGGCGAAGAAGAGACCTGCGATGAGGACCCCGACCGGCGCCGTCACGAGACGGAGCCGGGCGGTGGCGAGGCGGACGGGTTCGGGGTTGGGACCCGCGTCGGGGTTGGCTTCGGGGTCGGCGTCGGAGTCGGGGGCGGCGTCGGCGAAGCGCACTTTTCGCCTTTATCGCCTTCGTTGTCGCCTTGCTGATCGCACGGCGGCAGGGTGGGGGGCTGCGTCGGGGGTTGAGTCGGGGGCCGCGTCGGCGGCGGCGCGGTCGGGGGCACCGTCGGAGGCGGCTTCGTCGGTTGCGCTGTCGGCGTCGGCGCCACCGTCGGCTGTGGCGTTGGCGTTGGCGTCGGGTAACACGGGCTACCTTTTTCCGCCTTGTCGCAGAACGGGGGTGTCGTCGGCGGCGGCGGCGGCGGGGTTTCGTTGGGCAGTGGATTGATCGGCGCAAACGTCTTGCAGACCGCTGGGGCGACGATCACGGAAGTTGGCGGAACGGACTGAGGGAAGGGTGTGCTGGGTGACGAGTCAGGTGTCAGCGTGTCTTCCTCGCCCTCGAGAGACGCTTTGACCGCATCGCCGATCGGCGTGCAACTCAAGAGCGATCCGGCGTCGGGCGAGCGGATGAAGTTTTCGGCCGCGACCGCAGTTTCGTAGGTGCTTCCGCCGAGCACGTTCGCGCTGAGATAGCCATCGGCCGGGGCCTGCGCCGTCAAGCCGATGTAGGAGTTCTCGAGCAGAATGTTCTGCGTCGGCGCGGCGACCAGGGAGAGGCCGCCCAGGCATGTCGGCGTGATCGATCCGGAGATCGGCTGCCAAAAGGATGCGCGACCGACGGTCAATGCGGTGTCCGCGGATGGCGCCACGCCGCTGCACTTGTTCGGATTCGTTGACGGGCTGCCGTCGATCGTCGCGTACATCGAGTACGCGGAGTACGATAGGTACGGCTGTTCCAAAGAGCTGATGACACCGCCGTAGCGGATTCCGAGTTGCACCTTTTCGGTCAGGGCGCCCTCTTTGGCCGCGAGCATGACCCCGAAGAGCCCGAGCAGGAAGAGCGGCATGAACAACGCCGTTTCCAACAGCGCCTGCCCGCGAGCGTGGGGTGCGCGCGTCAGCATACTTGGGAGGTGTCCACGGGGCCGGCAAACGGCGTCGTCGGGATAGCGTTCCACCAGCCGAAACGCGCGCTCATTTCATCGGTCGTCACCGGCGCAGCGAAGACCCCGTAGCCCGGATACGCCGTTGTCGGGTTACCGCCATAATCCACGTCGTACCAATCGTAAACGCCGTTGCCTTGATCGGTGTCGATCCCGGACGATTGCGTGTAATTCTCCGCGCCTTGGAACGCCTTGTTGGCACCGCGGACCGGATCGTTGAGCGCGCCCGGATCGAACCAGTCCTGCTCCATTTGGACGTTGGTCGCGGCAGCGCGGCCGATGGCATAGGTGGGCTTGAGGACGAACGGACCGAAACTGGGAATGAGCGGCGGAACGATGCGACAGGTTACGACGTCGACCTTTACGGGAGCGAACAGCTGCTTGTTCTCGAAGTCGTTCGGATAGACGCCCGAGTGGCTCTTTAGACCCGGTATTAAAATCTTCTGCGCGTCTTCGTCGACGGAGAGAAGGCCGGTGCGATAGCTGGCGCCCGGCATCGTATATTTGAAAGCGCAGTCGCCGCCGGCCGCGTGCAGCGTCTTGGCCGTCGCCGAAGTACCGTTGCACTGGGTCGCGAGGGTCCCGAGTAATGAATTGGCATCCTTCTGCCAGTTAGTGTACGTTGAAAGCGCGCTCACATCGTTGAGATACTTGATGTCGGCCGTGTAGCGGTTGAACGAGCGCGTGAAATTGTTATGCAGATCGAGGTAGGTGCGGCTGCAGGTGCCTTTGTTGTCGAAATGCTCGAAAAACGGGAACGTCACATACGGCGGCGTGGGCGTTTTGCCGTTGAGGTTGATCTCGTTGTTCTGTGGGCTGTAGCCGATGTAGCCGGTGTTCGCACTGCAGCCGCCGCTGTAGTTGATGGAGAGCAGCATTGCATCGAGGATACGCCGCATGCGGTACTCCTCGATGTTCGAAGCGTAAAGCATCTCGGTCATCAGATTCCAGCGCTCCGATTGGATCGCGATGACGGCTTGCGCAGCCGAATCCGCGGCGTTCTGCGCGCGAATCTGATAGCGCACCGCATTTGCATAGTTGAGGGCCAAGAACGTCAAGACGAGGGTCGTGATGGTTCCCATGGCCCACATCGGCAAGACTTGGCCGCGCTGACGGCGCATCACGCGCAGCCTCCGTCCGGGTTGAGCGGGTACTGACCCGGATCGGCCTTAGAGGTGTACGTGTAGCCGGCTTGGACGTGCTCGTCCCAGGTATAGATCTGTTTGATTTCGGAGTCGACCTTCATTCCTTTGGCGTCCGATTCAAATTCGCTCCACGTCGCGAAGTCGCTAACCGGCGTATTGCGGGCGAGCGCGTAGAAGATCGTACCTTTCTGCGTATCGTCCTGGCCGCCATATGCCTGATACAGCTTGAGCAGGTCGACGTAATTATTGAAAAAGGCTGCGAGATCGGAATAGACGCGTTGATGGCAAGCGGCTTCATGGAAGGTCGCTTCCGCGCCGCAATGGTCGCCGGCGGCGCCACTGATACCGGGCGTGCTGCGGTGCGCGTTGCATGCGTCGAGGTACTCGGCCACGCCGAAGGCGATGAAATCCTCGCCAGAACCCGCGCCGCCGCCACTGCACGTAGTCCACGGTTGCGAATTTTGGCAATGCTTGATGTAGTTGAAGCCGACGAAATACGGCGGCGTGTTCTCACCGCTCGTAAAGTAATCGACCTGAAAGTTCGGCGACGGATTGGAACCACCGCACGTCAGATCGGAGGCGTTCCCGACGTTGTAATGGGCGCCGCACTCTTCCCATTGCGGCTCGATGTCCTGGCCCCCGACGCCGATGTTGTTGCCGAACATGTTAAACACTTGGTGCGGCCTAACGTTGGATTGGATGAGCGTTGGCTGCAGCATGGATACGCCGCCGACGCGGGACACCTGCGACTGGGCGACTTCGCCTTTGGTTCCGTTGTACTGGTAGTCAACGGGGATGCTTGCGCTCGGGGCGGGCAACGGCGTCGTTGCGATGTCGGCAGGCGCGAGTTGCGGGAAACTACCCGCCGTCGCATTTTCCACGTTTGTGGTCTTGGACACCGTCCCGACGGAATGGACGTGCGCGTCGACGAACGACGCCGCATCGGCAGTGATCTGCAGGAAGCCGAGGATGCCGACCTGGACGCTGAACAACAAGAGTGTCAACACCATCCCGGTAACAAGCGTCGTCTCGACCAAGACAGCGCCGCGCTCATGCTGCCTGGGATTTCCGCGTCGCGGCTTCACGGAGGCGAGACCGCCGTGTTCGTGAAGCCCGTCGTGTCGGTTGCCACGCTGTCCCCGGCCGCGGACGAGATATCTTCGAAGCCGACCATGCATACGATCGCGAGAACGGCCAGAACGAGCGCGTACTCGGTGAGGACGCTCGCGGAGTCGTCGGCGAAGAACTCGAATACTGCGCTTCGCAAAGATGCGATCGACAAGGATGGTGACTTTCTATTGAATGGAATACTCAACGCGCTCGATAGATCGGCCGCGAAAGCAAACTGCTTTACTTGTACATCATCACAACGCTAAAGCCAATCCGTCCAAGCCGTGATAAACATCACATTGCTTATTCGCTATCTGCCACCGCGTCGTGACGAAGAAGAACTTGGCGCACAGAATGGTTTGCGATGCCTAACGATGATCGACAGCTCGTTTACTCGACCGACGGCACGCCGGTCTCTCGCGCACCTCGTCCAAAGCGGGCGGCGCAGCAAGCAACGCCACCCGCTGACGGCATCATCCGCGTCGGTTGCGAGAAGCGCCGCGGCGGAACCGTGACCTTGGTCTATGGGCTCGCGCCGAACGAAGTCGACGCAGTTGCCGCGGAGCTCAAACGCAGTTGCGCAACGGGCGGGACGGCGAAGGAAGGGTTGGTCAGCTTGCAAGGCGATCGGCGCGATACCGTCTTAGCGTACTTTGCCTCGCGCAAGCGGCGTGCGAAACGGATGGGCGGCTAACGATCTCATGTGGCGCAGCGTTGTGCGCATATGATGCTCGCGCTCTTTTTGGTAATGCTGCTCACACCGGCGCAGCCGCTTCCCACCCGGGCGGCGACGGCCACACCTAGCGCGACGATCCGTGCTCCGCTACCCGCCGATACGGCCTCCGTCCCCCGGGACGCAGCGGTCGTCCGCAATTCCGGCTCCACGAATACCGTCGGCTACATCATCGTACTCTCACGCGACGGTCGCGCGGTGATCACGCAAGAGGGCCAGACCACCGCCGCAATGCTCGCTGCCCCGCAGACAAAGTGGCTGTTCGCAAAGCTTCGTGAAGCCGGGACGCTGACCGCGCTTCCGGTAGGGCACTGCATGCGCAGCGTTTCGTTCGGTTCGTCGACCACGGTCTCGTACGGGGGCGCGACCAGCCCCGATCTCGGCTGCGCCGTTTCACCGCTCGAACGAGAACTCGCTCGGACGGTCGGCGTCCTCGTCCGTCAATTGAACATCGCGACCTTCCCGGCTCACCGCGTGCACCCGCTGTAACCGCCGCAGCATTTTGCCGTCCGCATGTGAACGAGATCACATGAGCGGCCGATACCGTGGATGATGGTCGAACGCATTGATTTCGTCCCTGTACTCTCGAACCGGCCGGCCACGACGCTCCCTCCACAAGGCGGCTCGGTCCTCTCCCTTCCGTCCGGTGAGATTGCGGCGGACCTGCGGCGCATCGGCGGAACGCGCCACCAAAGGGCGTACGAGCTGCGCGTCGTCAACGGCTCGCGTGAAGCGATTGCGGCGTACACCTACGCATTGCCGGTGCCCGCCGGCACCCGGGTGTGGCAGGGCGCTCTCGTTCCGGCGCATTCATCGCTCGCGGTCATCGTGTATGGCCCGGAAGGCGCACGGAGCGCGGCATCGTCGCTGGTCGCCGAGCTTCATGCAGCGGGAACCCGCCTTACGATCGGCGCGCCGCCGCCATTCCCGAACAGAAACCGCTTGACCGGCGGACGGGCCGTCGCCGCATCCGCCCTCGCGGTTCTCGTCGCGGCAGGTTTGATGTGGGACGCAAGAGGCGGCGCCAAACGCTTCGCACTCGGGCGAGCTGCCTCGCCGCGCGTTTCCGTGCGCTTTTTGCCGCTTGAACCGGCCTTGCGACGAGCGCCTCAGCAGCGTCTGGTTCCGCCACCGTTGCGGATCGACGTACTGCGCGTTCCCGGCAGCGCACGTAGCGGGCAATCCGTTCGCATCGACTACCGCACGGCGGGTAATGCCGGCAACGTCGCGCTCGTCGACGAGTTCGGAAAGACCCTGGCGCGAACCCAACTTGATCCCCACGGTTCGTCGGTTCTCATGGTTCCCAACGTTGGCGCCGCGCAGGATCTCAACGTCGTGGTCGCCGCGAGGCAAGGCACCGAGCGCTCAAGTGCGAGCGTCCCGTTGTTCGTACGTCCGGCCGAACGAAACAAGACTCAGCCCCAAACGCGCGCAACGCCCGCGCCCTCACCTACGGCCAGGACCCTCACGCTCGCCGGCTCCGGGCAGTCGTCCGTCGAAGCCGATACCCTTACGGCTCCCGTCGACGTCACGCCGCTGCAGAAAGTCGGCCGGCCGATCGTCGCTCGGGTGCTGGCGCACCCGCACGCGCTGCACGTGACCCTGTTCGCCGCGGGTGGGACGCCGCTCGCCGAGCGCGATGTGCCGCTCGGCGCCCAGCGCATCGTTTTTCCCGCGCTGTCCAAGCCGCGCGACCTCTCACTGATCGCGACGTACAAGCACGGCTCCGGCGAAGAGTCGACGATCAGTACGCTGTCGGTGCGATAGTGAGCTAGACTGCGTGCAACTCCGCCGTTGCGCCGGTCCTGCGCGCAGCGCGGCGCCGCAGCCACAGACGAAAGGTGCGCTCGCGATACGCACAGTGCCAGCCGGCACTGGCGGCGAGCGCCTGATCGAGCGGCGTGCCGACGGTGACGAGCGCGGCATTGGTCCCGTAGGAGTCCAGCGCTGCACGCCAGCGCTCTTGCAGTCCGACGACCGCGACGAAGTCATTCCACACCGCACGGGGATACGGGTCTGCCCGCCCGTCGAGAAAGACGCGGACATGCGGAGGGTCGACGGCTTGGCCGCACCACGCAAAATCCGCGCACAAGAGCCGGTGCTCGCCCGGCGTCGCTTGCAGCCTTGCGAGCGCGCGGGCTCCGAAGCCGTCACTGGCCGGATCCCGTGTGCGCACGAGCGCGAGCGCGACGATGGCTGCCAGTGCTGCCGAAACGCCCGGTAGAACGAACCGTTCCACAAACCGCGCGAAGCGATCGGTCGTCGCTTGGGGCACAGCAAACCAGGCGACGTTGCGCGTCAAAGCGGACGCGGCGATCGGCAAGGCGACGATGCCGAACAGCGCGATATTGCGCGCGGCCGACAGCAACAAGAAGGTGAACGGCACGAGTAAACAGAGATCGCGCCAACGCCGCGGCTGGTGACCGGCCAAGAACGCGAGCGCGACCAGCAGCAGCGGCATCGCTCCGAACGCGAACGACGAGTCCCAGAGCGATGTCGGGTGCCACTCTGTGATGTATCGCTTGAAATCGCTTGTCAGCAGGCCGAGGGCGTAAAGCGGCAGCTTTACGCCGAATGGGTTGCAGCATACGGCGACCGCGCAGCCCGCCGCGAGCACGAGCGCGCGCCGAACGCGCAGCGTCCAGCCTCGTTCATCGAACCACGTTCCGAAGGCGAGAACAGCGGCAACCAGCGGCGCGAGCATCGCACTTGCATGCACGTTGGACCAGAGCGCGGCGACAGCGACCGCCGCGTATGCCCAGGGTCCCTCGAGATCGAGGAACAGGATCACCAGGGCCGCGAGGGGCCACGCGATGACTTGCGCTCGCACGCCGAAGGACGCGTAGAGCGCGACGCCGGCGAGTGCGGTGCACAGCGCGGTGGCGCGCGGGGAGGCGCCGCGGCGGTCCGCATTGTGCGCCGCCAATGCCAGCGCGGCCGTCGCAGCGACGGCACACAAGCTCGCGAACAGCCACCAGCCCACGCCGGAACGCGCCAGGGACGCGAGGACCGAGAAACTCCATTCTTGCGCGATCCAGGCATGAAAGGGCGCGGTGAACGTGTCGGTCCCGAGATCGTTCGGAATACGATGCTGCCGCAGTATCGACGCGCCGAGCCGGCGTTGCCACGCGAGATCACCGTCGATCGGCGGATACGCTACCGCGGTTGCGAAAAAGCGGGCGGCAAAGACGCCTATCGCGAGCCACGCGTACTTCACGCGCGCATGCTGCTGCGCACGAAGAGCGCCGTGTCGCCGCGCGCGCCGTAAGTGCGCCAGCGAGAATCGAGCCGTAACAGCGAGGCCAGGGCGGAATCGCGGCTCACGACGATTGCGTCGATCCCGTACCGCTTGGCGACTCCGAGCCAGGTCACGTGAGCCTGCCCAAGCGCGAGTTGCGCATCGCGAACGGGCGACGGCGCGCGATCGACGCGGTCGTCGACAAGCACGCTGCCCCCGGCCGCAACGGCGGATGCGCACCACGCAACTTGCTCGCAGAATACGCGACGAACATCGTGCAGGCCGGCGGCGCGACTTGCCAAGAAGGCGCCGTCCCGTTGGGCGCTCGCGCGTGCGTTCGCGTCCGTACCGCCGGGCCCGACGTTGGCCGCCAATACCGCAACGCACGTCAGCGCCAGCGCCAGGCCGCGCGCGACGGTCGTGCGCGGACGCAAGGCACCGCCAGCGAGCAACGGCGCAACGACCACGCCGACCAGCGGCAAATTTGCGCCATTGGCGAGGCCGAGGGCGAGCGCGACCAATGCCGGGAATGCCCCGGTGAAGCGGAGCGCGCGCAGACCGATTGCAAGGCCGAGCACGAGCACCAGGAAGAAGCCGACGTGATATGCGACCGGAGCGATCTCGCTCGGAGCCGTACTCACGATGCCCTCGAGCGTTCCATCGATCCGCAAAGCGTGAAAGGCCAGCACCGGATATGCGAGGCCCGCCGGCGTTGCGAGGGTGGCTAGGCATGCGCCGAATGCGGCTAACCATGCAGCGCGACGTTCAAGCACAGGCTGTCGGTCGAGCGACGTGCCCAGTGCGGCGGCCAGTGCCAAGACACCGCCGAGCAAACCGCTGGCTGAGGTGTTGCACCAAAAGAGCGCCAGCGCCGTTCCGAGCACCGCTCGCCGTACCGTCGGCCGATCGAGCAGCATAAAGAATGCAGCCGTGAAGAGAGGCGCCGCGAGCGGACCGCCGGCATGCGCAGCATCGCACGCGCACAGCGCCGCAATCGCGGCAGCCGCTGTTCCGAGCCAGGCGTTCGACCGAGCACGCGCGCGTATTTCGACGAGTGCCAACATCGCAAGCAGCATCGCGACCGGTGCGAGCCAGAGTGTAAAGGGGGCCGCGGCAAGCTTGGTCCACAGCAGCGCGCCGAGCCAACCGAGAGCACCCGACTGCGAACCTGCCGCTGCACTCTCAGGCCCAAACACGGTCGAGATTGCGTGTCGAACCACGATCGCCCGCGCCGCGAAAGCATCCGTCGCGAGTGCTGCGGTATCACCGGGAGCCCGCGCGACCGCGACGGCGACGGCACCGTACAAGAAGCACCGCAAAACCAACTGCCCTTGGAGCGTGACACCGTCGAGGCCGCCTGCTCGCGTGAGGCGAGCGGCCGAGAGTATCATTCCAAGACGAGCCGGTCGCCGATACGCACGGCCCGCTCGTCGCCCGCAGCTCCGAGTTCGACGACGTTCCTCGCTCCGCGGCAGGCGACCGAGAAACGTTGCGGCCGAACGTTCGGCACGATTCCGAGAACATGGCCTTCGCGATCGAGAAAGTACAGGTCCAGAACCGCGCGCATCCCGAGCGTGTGAACGGCCGCGCAGCGATCGATCCACAAGCCCTCGTCGGGCGCAACGCTCCCGCGCGCAAGGAGGCCAATGCCGCGCGAAAGCGGATCGCCGGCGCGCTTCACCCGCTGCGCGAGCGCCACACCGTTGGAAGTGTTGCGCAGGACAAACGACGTCTCCACCCCGTTACGCTCCGGGTATGGCGAGTGCAAGCGCGATCGAAGCCGCCAGGTACGGTGCAAAGGCGATCGGTGCAGAACGCCGACCGCGAACCATCGCCACCACGACGGCGAGTAGACACGCAGCCGCAAACGAGAGGATCGAAGTCTGCAAGCCAAGCACGGCCGCGCCGAGCGCTACGAGTTTGACGTCGCCCCATCCCATGCCGATTCCGCGCGACGCAACGGCGGCGAGTGCAAATGGGACGAACACGACCGCCGCCGAGACCATGGGCCACGGGTTTCCTCCGATCAGCGCCATCGCAAGAACGACGGCGAGCGGAGCAAGGGTGAAGACATCGGGCACAATGCCGCATCGCACGTCGCTGTACCAGCAGCCGACCAGTGCCGCCGTCAACACGGCGCAGAGCCCAAGCGACGGCAGTCCAATGCCGTGGGCCGCGAGCGAGAATCCAAGCGCTCCCGCGCCGCCGATGAGCGCTCCATTGGGCGGGCGGCCGGGAGATGGTCCGTCGGGAAACGGCACGATCGAACGGCACAAGCGCTCACTGCACCACACCGCGCCGCCGGCGATGCCGGCGTACGTGAGCGCGACGAGCAGCGCCGTCGGCCACGCGGCAGTCAAAGCGCGATTTTCAAAAACGGCGCGGCGGTATGCGACAGCGCTACGGCGAGCGCACCGATCGCGATTGCGACGGCATACGGAAGTCTCATCTGCTGTGCCGGCGCAACCGAACGCGTGCCCTTATAAATCAGCGGTCGCGCGACGAGCGCGAGCGAGTGCAAGACGGCGCGCAAACGGCCGCTCACAACGGCCATCGAGAGCGCGAAAATGCCGCCCCCGATTGCTGTGTAGATCAAGAACGAGAGCGCGTCGGGGAACCCGAGCATCGCTGCGCTGGTGGCGAGCAACTTGACGTCGCCGGCGCCGAGCCAGCGCATTGAAAACGCTAAAAAGCCGAGTACCGCCACGCCGAGCAAGGTCGCAACGGCGACGAACAGCGAACTCCAGCCCGCCGCAAGATGAACCCCGAGTGCTGCCAGTGCGAGTGCGGCCGTCAGGGCGTTGGGAATGCGCCGGGCCCGCAAGTCGGTGAGCAGCGCGACGGCGCAGGCGCCAAGCACGAGCCACACGGCGAGCGGAAGAGATGCGGAGTGAGCGAACATGGGCACACCTCGTTCGTCATCGAAAAACAAGCGGCGCCCCCCGAGGCACGGGTGTGCATCGGGAGGCGCCGGAGAGCACTAGACGTTGAGGTTGCTCGCTGCGTTGCCGAGGGTGTTGTTGGCTTTCTTGCCTAGGAACGTGAGAGCGGTGATCGCGACGATCGAAACGAGGGCGATGATGAGCGCATATTCGACGAGGCCCTGGCCGTCGTCATCGCGCAGCATGTTGGTAAAGGACTTCAGCACGGATTCTCCCTTTCAGTGAGATGGCGGTAGACTGGATCGAGCATGAGGGACGACTCCGGCATCGATGAAAAATCGCTGACGATCTAACGCCGAACGCCGGAACGAGCCGTGCCTCACATCGGAATGCCGGTGAGGTAAAACCCGGCCTACCTTCCTTGTCGTCAGCAAGGCCGAAGGACATTAGCGGCCCTGCATGACCAAACACCGGTTTTGCGGATTCTTTACATGACTCAACCCTGCGGTATGTGCGGCCGAACAGTGGGACCATGCGCACGTCTCGCTGCGGCAGCCTTTTGTTCATAGCGATGCTCGCGGCGCTTACGGCGCCGGCGCGTGCGGACACGACGACGACGGTCAGCACCATCAGCGGCGTCACCGTCATTATGAGCGGCGTCACAGTTGCGCGCCCGGCACACCACGTGACACATGCCCGCGCGCATTCCAAAGCCGCGATCGCCCAAAGCGAATCGAGGGTTGAAGGTGCCTTCTCGCCGTCCGCGGGCTTACCGGGCGCTGAGCGCCTCCTGCGCACCGCCTTGGCGTTCATGGGCACACCATACGTTTGGGGCGGCTCGTCGCCGAGCGGCTTCGATTGCTCGGGGTTCACGGCGTATGTGTACGGCCGCATCGGCATCGCGATCCCGCGCACGGCCGACGTGCAGTTCGCCGCCGGACGACCCGTGCGCGGTGATCCGCTGCCCGGCGACCTCGTGTTTTTTCAAACGTACGATTGGGGGGCGTCGCACGTCGGCATTTATCTCGGCGGAGGTCGCTTCGTCAACTCAATCGGCTCCAGCGTCCACGTCACGACCTTCGCATCGGAGTACTTCCGCAGCCGCTATCTGGGAGCGCGCCGCTTCTTGCCCGACGCGTAGCGCTTCAAAGTCTTTTCCCGCGCTCCCGCGAAGCGGTCGGGCAATGGGCCTGACGTTCGTTCCGACGCCGATCGGGAATCTCGGGGACATCACCGTGCGGGCGCTCGAGGTGCTGCGCACATGCAATCTGCTCGTCGCCGAAGACACGCGGGTAGCACGCAAACTGCTCGCGGCGCTAGAGCTTCCGTCGAAAACAATCTGGAGTTATCGCGAGCAGAACGCGAACTCGGTGACGGGCGCAATTCTCGAGCGCGCCGCGGACCAGAGCGTCGCAGTGACCTCGGACGCGGGTATGCCCGCGATATCCGATCCCGGACGGGCGCTCGTCACGGCCGCGCGCGCAGCCGGCATCAATGTCGAAGTGTTGCCGGGCCCGAGCGCCGTGATGGCGGCGGCGGTGCTTTCGGGTTTCGAGATACCTCCACTTGTTTTCGCGGGCTTCGTTCCGCGCGGGCAGAGTGAACTGGAGCGTGCGCTCAAAGCGGCACTCGCGCGCGACGGGGCCACGGTGTTCTTCGAATCACCGCATCGCATCGTCGCGACGCTCGAAGCCTTACGCACGCTTGCTGCCGACGCCCGCGTCTTTGTCGGGCGCGAGCTGACGAAGCTTCACGAACAGCATCTCGTGGGCATCCCCGCTGCCGTGCTTGATGGTTTGGAGCGGCCGGTTCGGGGTGAGATCGCACTCGTCATAGCCGCTCATGTGCGCCCCAAAGACGGCACGCGCGCCGCATACGCGAGTTCACCTTCGGTGCAATCCGCAGACGCCGAACTGGATCGTGTCATCGACGCGGCACTAGAAAGCCGAACCCCGATCGCTCAGATCGCAAAGACCCTCGTGCGCGAAGGCTACGGCGAACGCCACGCGCTCTACGATCGCATTGTGCGCCGCCACAAGGCTAGCCGCCTTGCGATCGCGACGAGCAGTGCCACGAACAGCCCGTCGCGAAACGCGGTGTAGACGGCGTTTCGGCGTACTGGCCAGTTCATAGGCCGCCAGCGGCAAGCTGAGCAGATAGATGGCGAACAGCTTAGGGCGCATGGCGGCGTACGGGAACGCCCACGCGAGATACCATGAACATTCGAACTCCGCAAGTGAGACGAAGGACCAAAGCGGAGCCAAGAACGTACGTTGCGTGGATACCGCGACCGCAATAGCAGCGAGCGCCAGGATGGCGAGGATGGCGCGAGGCAGTAAGATGAGCGGTGCCGCCGGCGCATGGTAGGCACCCACGGTTCCTCGCAAAGCGTGAAAATATGAAGGCGCATACACCACGTACACGCCGAACGTAAGCAACCATGTCGTCACGGTCGCCATTGCTCTGCGTGACCTCGAAGGTTCTGCGGCAAACGAGAGCCGCCGATCGCAGCAAGAGGCAGCTTGATTGCGGCAGCGGCCACGATCAGCACGATCGAGCCGGGCAACCTACGCCTCGATACGAGCGAGGCGAGCAACACAAAAGCGACGGCAAGGGCGTCGTTGTGAGCGCTCGAGACGTATTGCTCGTATAGCATGGGATTGACCGCGAAGATCGACACGACCGCAAAAGGCACGCGCTTCGCGACAAGCGCGCAGGTCGAAAGCGCAAGCGCGCCCAGTTCTATCAGACGAAACGCGAGCAATTTTCCCCATAATGAATGGCCGAAAGCGATCGCAACCTTCGACATGGCAATCCACAGAGGCCCATATGGACTCGGCAAAATCGGCTGTCCCCATAACGCATTGATGGCATCGTAGGGCGCAGAAAAACGGTACTGTCCAGGCGCATACGCGCTCGGCTTCACGAGCGCAAGACCGAGATAGCTATACACGTCTGCGTCAAGGGTCAAGCGGCTCTGCAACGCCAACGCTGCCAGCGCCACCGCAGCGACTGCGATAACAGCATACAGGCGCCGCGGCGGCTGGTTGCGCGCGGCGATATAGAGCGAGCCCAAGAGAACGGTCTGCACGACTGCGATCAGCTCGACGAAGCTGCTCGCATTCGGCGGAGTCAGCCCTCCGGGATGGGCCCACGGTATGAAGATGATCGGAATCCGGTAGAGAACCGGAGCCGTCGGCTGAAGCTCGCGCGCGACCTCATAGAGAACGTGTTGCTGTAACGCGAACGTCAGAACGAGTAACGAACACGATGCCGCTGCGACGAGTACCGCACTTCGACCGAACGAGAGACGGCACAGCAATGAGGGCACACGCAAACCAGGCGCGGCCACAGCGACGGCCAGCGCGATCAGGTAGGACGAGTACACGCCGCGTCCGAGAACGGCTGGCCGGGCGTGACGGCGCGACCGCATCGCGGCGGCGCTGCGAAAAACCGCGTTCGTATCAGAACGTACGAAAGCGCGCAGGCGCCCAAGAAAACGCTAAAGAGCAACGGAAGCCAGAGCGGCGTCGGTGCGTATGTCGTCGCGGTTAGAAAAGCCGTAATCGGTAACGCACACAAGAAAATCTCCGCCCCGTCCGCTAGCGTCGCGTATGCCAGTCCCCAAGCCGCATACCAGGGGAAGATGCCGTAGCCGAATCCGATGAACGAGAAAGCCGCCGCCCACGACGCGCGGCGGCCGCCAAGCGCCGCAAGAACCGCGATCGACACGCCGACGAGCGCCATCAGTCGAAGTGCGATCGATTGCGGATCGGTCGGTAGCGGATACATGTGACGTACCGCTTTGAGCGCGTGGAAATACGGCAGGCCACCGGCCCCGGCGGAAATCGCCAAAGCGACGCTCACACTACCAAGTGCGATCCCGAGCCGATCTCGCAGAAGAGCACGGCTCGCGCCGGTCAGGCAACACACCACAAGAAACGGCAGCTTTGCGGCTCCCGCCAATCCTCCCAAAATACTTGCGACCAGTGGTCGGTGCGCGTAACTGCGACCGAACAGAATGAGAGCGACGGGCCAGAGATCATTGTGTGCGTCGCCAACGTACTGCATCCAGATCATTGGATTGAGAAGGAACGTTAGCAGGACCGGGAGCGAAACGCGCAGGCGGACCAAAGCGACCGCGACGGCCAAAACGCTTGCTGCGCCGGCAATGCGAAAGCGTACGACTCCGTCACCCAAAGATAGCGCGCCACGCATCAGTAGCGTCGCCGGAAAGAGCCAGGCGGGACCGTACGCACACGGAACCGGGGGAGATCCCCAAAGACGCAAGAGCACGTGAAACTGACCGCCAAACCCGACGGTGTCCGGATGATAAGCCGCTCGCCCGAGCAGTCCGTCAGCCATGTATGCGTAGATGTCTTGGCTGAGGATTCCGTGCGCGTTGAGTGCGATGGTAGCCAAGCCGGCCACGCACAGACCGATGGTGATTCGCACGAGAAGACCCGCTTGTCGCGAGCGCAAGACCAGCACGAGTGCCGTCATCAATCCCGCTTCCAGCAACGAAAAGATTTCGACGGCCATGGACGTGCGGACACCGACGTGGCCGTAGAGCGGTGCCAGATCCATGATTGGAACCGCAGGCAAAGCAGCCATCCATGACGGCAACGGTCGCTGCGCTAAGGCCGCCTGCTCGATAAGGTGCTCGTGGAAAAATGTGACAAGCACGACTCCGAGCGCCAGGGGGATGAAGAGACGGAGGTCGACTTTGCGGCACGTCTCTCGAGGAGACTCCGTCACGGGGGCGGCCGAAATGCCCGCCACCAGACTCAATAAAAGAAGGCCGTACAGTCCCAGCATGTTCAAACGCGCTCGCGACGCGGCATTCGAACGATAAGCATTGCGGCGGCAGGAACCCCGAGCAGCGCGAGCCAGGTCGGAAGCTTCCAAAGAAGCTGTTCGAGGCCATCCTGACCATCGTCTCGAATCACGCTGAGAGCGAGAAACAACACACCGGCACCGACGAGCACCGCGACCATGCCGAAAACGGTTCTACGCACGCAGGAAGTATCGGTGGCCGAACGAGGCAGTATAAGCGCTCCAGGACGCCTTTGCATCCGCGCCCAAAGCGCGCGTACATGTCAGAGCGGGCCTTTTACGTGACCACGCCGATCTATTATATCAGCGGCAACCCGCATCTCGGCCATGCCTACACATCGATCGCCGCCGACGTCCTTGCGCGGTACCATCGCACGACGGGGGACGCGTTCTTTCTGACCGGAACCGACGAGCACGGCGGCAAGGTCGCATCGGCAGCAGCGGCCGCCGGCATGGACCCCGCGGCCTGGACGGACACGCTGGTGCCGAAGTGGCAAGAGCTTCTCGCGCGCTACGACGTTCGCTACGATGATTTTATTCGGACGACGGAGCGTCGCCACGTCGAGGCCTGCGAGGACGTTTTCGAACGCCTCAAAGCGTCTGGCGACGTGTATCTCGGAACGTACGAGGGCTGGTATTGCACGAATGATGAGACGTTCTGGCTCGAATCGAAACTCATCGACGGACGCTGTCCCAATCCCGAATGCCGCCGTGACGTGCAATGGCTCTCCGAAGACGACTGGTTCTTCGCACTTTCAAAATACCGCGATCGTTTACTAGCGTATTACCGCGATAATCCGCGCTGGGTTCGGCCCGAGCGCGCCTATAACGAGATGCTCGCAACCCTCGAGGGCGGCCTCGAAGACTTGTGCATCTCGCGTCTGGGCCTGGAGTGGGGCGTGCCGCTGCCGGGCGGCGGCGTGATGTACGTGTGGCTCGATGCGCTGCTCAACTACATCACGGCGCTCGACTACCCGCGTGGCGGCGCGTGTTTCGAACGCTACTGGCCCGCTAACGTGCAGTTGATCGGCAAAGAAATTGCGCGCTTCCACACCATCATCTGGCCGGCCGTCCTATGGGCACTCGGTCTGCCCGCTCCCGAACTCGTCTTCGCCCACGGCTGGATGACCTTTGATGGCGAGAAGATGTCCAAGAGCCGCGGCAACGTCGTCGATCCTTTCGAGGCCGTCGAGCGCTTTGGAGCAGATACCTTGCGCTATTTCCTTTTACGCGAAGCGCACTTCGGCAGCGACTTCTCGTTCAGTGAAGAGAAGGTGCGCTTGCGGCGCAACGGCGACCTGGGCAACGATCTCGGAAATCTGGTCAAGCGCTCGCTCGCGATGCTGACGCGCTACCGCGACGGCGTCGTTCCTAGCTCCGTGCCCTTTACTTCCGACACACGGTCTCACCAGGGCGGTACGTTCGGCACTTCGTTCGCACGTCTCGGTCCCCGCGTGGCGGCTGCGCTTGAGGCACTGGACTTTCGTGCTGCCCTTGAAGCCATTTGGGAACTCGTCGCCGCGCTTAACCGCACGATCGATGAGCGTAAACCGTGGGACTTGCACAAACGCGACGATCACAGCGCGCTCGACGCAACGCTTTACGACCTGTGTGAAGGGCTGCGCTGGCTCGCCCATCTCTTAGCGCCCTTCATGCCCTCGACCGCGTCGGCAATATGGCAGCAACTCGGCTTAAGCGGAGCGCCGTCGAGCCCATGGCGCGAAGAACTCGTCTGGGGCCGCCTCGTTCCCGGTACGCGCACCCGGCCTTCGGATGCAGCGCTCTTTCCACGCATGCAAAGCGCATCCGATAGTGATCCTCGATGACGACTTAAAGAGAGCTCACCGATCTGACGGATAGGCATTGGAAGCACCTCTCGCAACGTCGATCTTGGTGCGCAAGCCGTTGAGAATCGCGAGAATAAGACCAACGAGAGGAAGTCTCGGGTACGCACGCGGTTCGAACAAGCGCGTGCTACTGCAGCGGGCGTAGTATCTCCGAAAGCCTGCGGGACACTGCTTCAGCATCGCTTCGCCGCACTTCTAAAGCTGAGTAGCTATTTGCCTTAGATCCCTGGCGGCGAGGGTACGAGTGGACTCGACCTGCGCGCGAGCTGTATCAGGCGCGGGTCCCGAGCCGATAACCAACGTGAGGCCGGATGCGGACCAGTGGAGGCAACCGGCAAGACGCTTGCAACGTGCGGCGATGCCGCGACGGACGGAGGATAAATGATGTCCGCTAAGGGCCGCTTAGTAGTTTTGAGCTTTTTGACGCTCTTTGTTGAGTTGGCCTTGATCCGATGGGCCGGATCGAACATCATCTACCTGTCTTATTTCTCCAACTTCGTTCTGTTGGGCAGTTTCCTCGGCATCGGAATCGGGTTTCTCAGGGCGAAATCGCCTACCGACCTATTTGCGTGGACGCCGATCATGCTCGCTTTTTTTATCGGATTCGTACGCATATTTCCGGTGGAAGTAGAATGCGCGGGCCCGCAGCTCATCAATTTCGGGTGTATGCCGAGCGGCCTCCCGATTTGGCTGACGCTGCCGGTCATTTTCGTCGCCGTCGCCATCATCATGGCTTCCATCGCGCAGGCCGTCGCTCGGGCGTTCGCCGGATTCGAACCGCTCGAGGCGTATCGGCTCGACATTCTGGGCAGCCTCGCCGGAATTGCCGGCTTCTCGCTGCTATCGTTTCTCGGCGCACCGCCGCTCGTCTGGGGGGCGGTGGTCGCGGCGGCGTTTCTGGCCTTGTCCGGCAGATCGCTTCGGCTCGTCCAGGCCGTCGCGCTCGGCGCAGTCCTCTTCATCCTCGGCAGAGAGTCGTTCGAAGCGGGCAACAGCTGGTCGCCCTACTACAAAGTCAGCCTATTTCCGGTAGCGCCGGGCGTCCAAGAAATCAACGTAAATGGCATCCCCCATCAGTTGATCGAGACCATCGCTGAACGTAAGCGTACCGAGCCCGTGTACATGTTGCCCTACCGGCGCGCGCATGCCAGCCCGCTGCGCAACGTCCTGATCGTCGGCGCCGGTAACGGCACCGACGTCGCCATTGCCTTAGCGCATGGGGCGAAGCACATCGACGCCGTCGAGATCGATCCCCGCATCTATCAGATCGGCCGAGAACTCAATCCGGAGCATCCCTATCAGCGCCCGGAAGTCAGCGTCCATATCAACGACGGACGCGCTTTTCTCGAACGCACGAGCAATCGGTACGACCTCATTCTGTTCGCCCTGCCGGATTCGCTCGCGCTCGTTTCGGGTCAATCCTCGCTACGTCTTGAAAGCTACCTTTTCACGAAGGAAGCGATGGCCACAGCGCGCAGACATCTCAACGCCGGCGGTGCATTCGGCATGTACAATTACTATCGCCAGGGCTGGCTTCTCGACCGGCTGGCACGGACGCTCGAACTCGCCTATGGGCACCGGCCGTGCGTCGATTCGACCGTCGGCGCCGGCGGTCGCTTTTCGCTCTTGATGATCGGGCTACGCGCCCAAGACGCTGCCTGCGCGACCACCTGGGACCCCTCGAGCCGGTCAATACCCTCGCCCGCGACCGACGACCATCCGTTCCTTTATCTTCAGTTCCGCTCCATTCCACAACTGTACCTCGTCGCGATCGCGACGGTTCTGCTCGTCCGCTGCTGCTGGTGCGGGGAGCGGCGGGACCGCTCTCACAAATGCGCGGTTACGTCGACTTGCTTTTCATGGGCGCCGCGTTCTTGCTGCTCGAGACGAAGAATGTCGTGCAGTTCGCGCTCCTATTCGGCACGACGTGGTTCGTTAACGCACTCGTGTTCTTCGGCATTCTCCTTACCGTCCTCATTGCGATCGAATTCGCCCAACGCATCCGCGTCCCTCATCCTAGCCTGCTGTACATAGCGCTCTTCGCAACGTTGGCGCTGGCGTGGGTCGTACCGCCTGCGTCGCTGCTCGCGCTCGATTTCCCGGCTCGCTTCGCGGCCGCGACGGCGCTCGCTTTTGCCCCCATCTTGCTCGCAAACCTTATATTTGCGGAGCGTTTTCGCATCGTCGGGTCGTCGACCGTCGCGTTCGGCGCGAACCTCCTCGGCGCGATGGTCGGCGGCGTCCTCGAGTACTCGTCCTTGATCGTGGGATACCGCGACCTGTTACCGCTGGTCGCGCTGCTCTACGTCGGCGCGTTTCTCTGCAACCGTCGTCGAGAACCGCACGGCGCAGCGTTCCCGATTCGCGGGAGCGAGCCGCTCGCGGCGTCCGCGACGCTGTAAGCAGCCGACCCGGCATTCGACGACCCGCCAATCTCCTGTCGGTCCGATGCCCCGCGCCTTCCGCGCCTGGAAGCAGCCGCACCCTGCATATAATTAGCGGTTTAGAACGAATAGCCGTACTTCCGCAGATATAAGATGACGTCGGGATCGAGCTTCTGGGTCGGGTCGGCGTGCCAGCCCGGCAGAGGCGGCGGCACCGGAGCGCCGGGCGGAAGTTGCGGACCGTCCTCGTCGTAGGATAAGCGTCGCGCGGGATAGCGGATAGGCCAGGGCAGCGCTTCTTCGCGGACGAGCCCGTCATCGTGCGTCACGCGGCACGCGACGTAGAAGTACACGTACGACCCGACGGGCCACGACTTAATCGGGTCGCAGAGTCCTTCGAAGCCGCGCATGCGGGCGTCGACGCCTGAAAAATTGACCGCTTGCTGCCGAACCGTCGTCGCAGGGTGCACGCGCCGCTCAACGTTGCTGAGTGGGTTCGCGGCGTCGCGGTCGTGGGCGATGCTTTGCGCCAAGTCGTTCTCGATCGCGGCGATTTGCGTGCGGCTGTAACGCGAAGCACGCCCAGTTTCCGCTGCGCTCTTGGGAAGCGAATGCTGAGGCGCGTAGGCCACGCGAGGCGCGCTGCGCGGTAGGCGTTCGGCGTCGCGCGGTCCGGGTGTCCGCGGCGCCGCTACGGGGGCCACCGGCGTTGCGTGGGGTGCGAGCCGGGCGAGTTCCCGCGGGGCACTGCGGGGCACCGTCTTCCTCTTGATGACCGACTGCGTCTTCGGAGCGGCAGGCCGGACGGCGGCGAGACGCGGCGCAGGATGAAGGCTCCGCACCGGCGCCGCGCCGCGCGCGCCATGCGCCGGATGCGCGGGCTCGGGGCGGGGCCGCCGCTCGAGACGTAAGGCAGTCGAGACCGAGACGGTCTCGTTCTGCGGAGGTCGCGCGGCAAGCGGCGGCAGCAGCCGGCGCAGTGCATCGGACGCGCCGATGATGAGCAACGCGACGAGCACGTGAACGACGATCGACCCGATGACGGCGACGCGAACAACCCGTCCGGTTTTACTCGGCGCTCGTGGTGTGGTGATCATGATAGCCTGACGGCATGTTCGACACCCACGCGCACGTCCACGCTGCAGTTTTCGACGAAGACCGGGAGAAGGCGTTGCTGCGGGCACGGGAGGTGGGCGTCACTCGGATCATGACGATCGGAACCGATCTTGCCGACAGCGCCAAAGCGCGCGACGTCGCTGCGGCATACGGCCTCGAGTACGCGGTCGGAGTTCACCCGCACGAAGCCAAGGACGCACCCGAAGATATCGCGGCTGCACTCGACGGCATCGCGGCGACTGCCCGGCACGCCCCGCGCGCCGTCGGAGAGATGGGGCTGGATTACTATTACGACCACAGTCCCCATGAGACGCAGAAGCGCGTGCTCGTCGCGCAGATGCGCTATGCGCGCGCGCGGGGACTGCCCGCCGTTTTCCATCAGCGCGACGCTTTCCCGGATTTCATCGACGTTCTGCGTCGCGAAGGCCGGGGACTGCGCGGGGTCGTGCACTGCTTCACGGGAGACGCCGAACAAGCGCGCCGGTTGACCGGCGAGTTCGGTCTGATGCTCGGCATCGGCGGGGTACTGACGTTCAAGACGGCGCAGAGCCTGCGCGACGCGGTGACGACCGTCGGCCTCGCTCCGCTCCTGCTCGAGACCGACGCACCGTATCTGGCGCCGGTGCCCAACCGAGGGCGACGTAACGAACCAAGCTTCGTCGTCGCGACGGCGGCGCGGCTCGCCGAACTCTTGGAGACGTCGGCCGAAGAAGTTGCAGCCCGCACCGACGCAACGGCCTGCGCACTATTCGGGCCGTGACGGAGCCGCTTCGAAACGACCCCGCCCGGCGTCGCTACGCGAGCATGCCGGCGATACTGCCGGCTGCTCCTCCCCCGCCCAGGAGATTTGCAGGGGTGCCGGCTCCGTCTTGGCCAGGCAGACCCGTAAGGTCGCCGAGACCGCTCGAGGCCAAGGCATCGACGTCTCGGGTCAGGGCGAAAACCGCCGCGAGCGGATCGTCGCCGCCGCGTGCTGTTGAAGCCGGCGCGCCGTTCGCGCAGTTGGAGGCGCCACCGAGGCGGCCGGCGGCGAAGTCGACGGGTGAGCGCATAGGCGAAATGGTCACGGTGAGTCCTTTATGAGTGAAGCGGGTACCCTTCCATCACGCGCAACGCGTGAGATGACGAGGGGCAAGCGGACGGGAAGCACGAGAACAGAAGTATGGAGAAATCGCTCTACGTCCGCGAGATGTTCGCATCGATTGCCCCGCGCTACGATGCGACCAACCGGCTCCTCACGTGCGGCGTCGATGAGCGGTGGCGGCGTCGCACCGTCAGGGTCCTGGCGCCGCCTCCGGGCGGGCGCGTCCTCGATGAATGCTGCGGCACCGGTGATCTCGCGTTCCACCTGTTGCGCGCCGATCCGACCCTGGCGGTCGTCGGCGTCGATTTTTGCGAACCAATGCTCGACCGGGCTCGCCGCCGAGCCGAGCGCCGGGCAAGCGGCACGCTCAGCTTCGAAGCAGCCGACGTGATGGCGCTGCCCTTCGCGGACGCCTCGTTCGACGGCGCCGTCATGGGTTTCTCGATGCGCAACGTCGTCGACATCTCGAGCGTCCTGCGGGAAACGCGTCGCGTCTTGAAGCCGGGCGCCCGCTTCGTGAACCTCGACGTATCCAAGGCGTCGAACAAACTCTTCAAGCGGGCTTTCGACGTGTACTTTTATGGCCTTGTGCCGTTGCTCGGCGGCCTCGTCGGGGGGTCGCGGAGCGCCTATCGTTATTTGCCGCAGTCGCTGACCAACTACCCCGACGCGGACGATCTCGCCAAGCGCTTCGCCAAGGCCGGTTTCCAGGACGTTCGCTACGAGCGGCTCGGCGGCGGCGCGATCGCCGTTCACGTCGGTACCGCATGATCGGGCGAAGCCGGGACGTCGGCTCGGCCGGAGCCGCCCGAGACCTTTCAGCGTTGGTGGAAGAGTTTTTTGCCTCCTCGTTCTCGACCGACAACCCGTTGATTACCGAAGCGGTGGGCCGCATGCTCGCCGCCGGGGGCAAGCGCCTACGCCCCCGACTCCTGCTGCTCGCCGCCGCAGCCAACGGCGCAGATCCGTCGCAGCACCTTCCGCTCGCCGCCTACATGGAACTCATTCACGTCGGCACGCTGATCCACGACGACATCGTCGACCGAGCCGACCTCCGACGCGGCGTCAATGCGACGGCCGTCGACTACGGCAACCGGGTAAGCGTTCTCGCGGGAGATTACCTGTTCGCGTGGATTTTCAAAAACGTCACGGCGAAGTATCAGCATCCGATCCCGCACATTCTCGCCGCGACGCTCGCGGACATCACCGACGGCGAGGTCCTGCAAAATCGCGCTGTGGGACGGCTCGACTTACCGGTTGCCGAGTACGTCGAGATCGCGGTCAAGAAGACGGCGACGTTATTTGCCGCGTCCGCGGAATGCGGGGCCCTCGTGGCCGGCGCGTCGCCGCTACGTGCCGGCGCATTGCGTGAGTTTGGGTTGGCTTACGGCATCGCGTTCCAGATGCTCGACGATCTGCTCGATCTGACGGCCAGCGAAGCGGAGCTGGGCAAGCCCGCCGGCAATGATTTGGTGGAACGCAAGATGACGATTCCGTTAATCTTCGCCCTCGCCGCGGGCGATCGGGATTTCCGGGAGCGCGTCCGGCGTTTCTATCATGAGCCGTCGTTACAACGGCCGGGCGACCTGGCTGCGCTGATCGCCGGAATCGCGGCTCACGGCGGTTTGCTTCGGACACGTGAAGCGATTGCTGAGTATATCGAGCGCGCCCACACCCCGCTCGCTCGGCTCGGGAATGCGCCCGCGCGCGTCGAACTGGTAGCACTAGCTGAAGCACTCGCCCGGGAGAGCGCGGTTCGCGCGCGGTAGCCGCAGCCGCTGAGGAACGCGGGAACCCGTCTGTTCAGGCCATCGAGAAAGGAACCTACAATGTTCGGAAATCCAATGGAGATCGCGATCCTCGTCGGCGCGGCGGTGCTGCTGTTCGGCGCCGATAAATTGCCCAAACTCGCGCGCGGATTCGGTCAGGCCAAAAAAGAGTTTTTGGTCGGCCAAGCCGAGTCCGATGTCGCGGCCGAGCGTGCCCATGCCGAAGCCCGCGCGCGAGCCGAAGCAGAAGCGACTCAAACAACTCTTGTGCGCGAAACGCCCAACGCCAACGGCGTGGTCATGGGCTCGACCTCGGTCCCAAGTGAGCCGCGGCTACCTCGCGATTAAGCTGGATTCGTAGCGCTCTTGCTCGCGGAACGTCCCCCACTCGCCCCGCCGGATTGGGACCAGAAGGAAATGCCGTTCACGGAGCACCTGCGGGAGCTTCGCGGCCGCTTGATGATCGCGCTCGGCACGGTCGGGGTGCTTGCGCTTTTCCTGTTTTGGCCGTCGCAGTTTGCGATCACGTGGCTCAAAAATGAGTATCTGGGCAAGCACATCGCCTTGCACGCATTCGCACCGACCGACGTGATCTTCACCGAATTTCGCTTCTCGCTGTACGGCGCAGTCGTCCTCGGCTTGCCGGTGCTCGTGTATCAACTCTGGATGTTCATCGTCCCGGCCTTTCATCCCAAGACGCGGCACATCGTTTACGGCTATACGGCGCCATCGGTGTTTTTGGCCGCCGCCGGCATCGCGTTCTGCCACTTCTTCATCATCCATCGCGTGCTGACCGCGTTGCTCGGCATCACGACCGTTGTCGCGGATGAAACGTTCGGCGTGGAAGCGACGCTGAACCTCATTTTGCTGACGTTCCTAGCCTTCGCGCTCGTCTTTCAAACACCGATGATCATGGTGGCGCTCGCGCGCATCGGTCTCGTCAACGTGCCTCTGCTGCGCAAATATCGCCGCTACGCCGGCATGGGCATTCTGTTGGTCGGCGGTATCGCCGCGCCCGATGCATCGCCGATCACGATGCTCTTGATCGCGGGCCCCATGTACGTGCTGTACGAAGCGAGCATTTGGATCATATTGCTCCTCGAAAAATCATGGCATCGCGAATCCAGCCCCGTTTAACATAGACGCGATGGCGCTCGCGGAGGTCGGGGGTCGGGGGGAACGGGTGGCGGCGTCGGCCGTACGCGCTTCGGTCGATGCGCTGCTCGGACGGCTTTCGGACTTTTGGTTCGGCATGTCGTTGCTCGCCGTGTGGGGTGTCATGACCTTGATCGGCGTCATCGTCGACCAGGGCAAAGATGCCGACTTTTACCGGGCGAACTACGCCCCGCCGCTCGCGCGCCTCGTCTTGCGGTTGCATCTGGACAATATCTACCACTCCGTCGCCTATCTCGGCATCATCGGATTGATTCTCGCCTGTATGACGCTCGCCACGTTTTGGCGCGTCATTCCGAAACGGCTGCCGCCGCTGCGGCCCGTGAAGCTCGACGCCATTGCGCTGAGTGAAAGCGTTGCTGTGTGCGGCGATGAGACGGCAGTCCGGTCTCGGGTCGAACGCTTCTTCGCAACGCGCGGATGGCTCGTCCGTAAGCGCGAGTTCGGCGGAACGGAATGGGCTTTTGCGGACAAGCACAATTGGGCGCGTCGCGGAGTGCTCGTCGCGCACGTCGGGTTCGTGATCATCGCCTTCGGAACGGCGCTCTACTGGGCATTTGGATACAGCGGCCAGACGACGATCGTCTCGAGCCATGCGGTCACGATACCCGAGAACGGCACGAGCCTCAAACTGGATCACTTTGCGTATCGCATCGATCCGATCCGCACGCGCAGCGGAATCGTCTACCAGCCGATCGACTACGTCTCGACCCTCGAGGTCACGACGAAGGACGGTGCGACCGAACGGCGGGTCTTACGCGTCAATCATCCCCTCGATCTCGGCGGCACGAACTATTATCAGGCGTCGTACGGTTTCGCCGTTCCGTTCACGCTCACCAAAGACGGACGGCCGGTCCCGGGCGCTTCCGCTGCACCGCTCGAGGAGGGGCAGGCGTTTGCCGTCGGTGATACGATGCGGTCCTTGCAATACACCAAGTTCATCGGAACCATCGGTCCGGGCGGCAGCATCGGCGCCGATCCGCGCCCGAACAATCCTGGCGTCGTGCTCGACGTCTTCGACGACGATCAGAACGTCGGCAGCGTGCTTATCGCAATGGGACGCGGCATCAGCCTCGGCAGTGGGTACCGGTTGGAGGTCGGCCGCTACGTGCCGTACAGCGGCATCCAGTACCGTCACGATCCGGGTATTCCGTTCGTACTCGCGGGCGCTTTCGTGCTGCTTACGGGCCTTTGCATGTCGTTTTACTTCCTGCCTGCGCGCGTGTACGTCCGGGTCGACGGTGCGGCGCAACGGTGGAATGTGGGCATCGCGGCGACCACGGTCAAAGGTTTCGAAATCTACGAAGAACAGTTCGCCGCGCTCGTGCGCGAGTTCGAGGCCGTCGCGACCAAGCCGGCACCCGTTGCCGCCGCTGCAGCGGCGCCGGCGTAAACTCGCAGGCCCACCATCTTACGCTACGACCGTGGGCGCTTGCGCGAACGCGAGTGAGGCTTTACGGCGGGAGGTATCCTTATGTCAACCGACCAGCTTCTGATCGTCATCGCCATCTCGGCGTACATCGTCAGCACGCTTGCCTTTCTAACCTATTTTCTTTCGCGCGAGGCGCTGCCAAAGGCCATCGGCATTCCGTTCGCGTTTCTCGGTTGCGGGGTGCAGTTCGCCGAACTCGTCTACCGTTACCAGAGCAGCCACATTTGGCCGCTCACGAATCTGTACGGCTCACTGTCTCTGTTTGCTGCGATGAGCGTCGCGATCTTCATCGGCTTCGCGCTGAAGTACGACCTTTGGTTCATCGGCGGTTTCGTCGGGGCGGCCGCTGCGACGTCGCTTGCATACGCGCTAACATGGAACGAAGGCTATCTGCCCGCGGTCCCGGCGCTGCAGTCGTATTGGATCAAGGTTCACGTCCCGCTCGTCGTCTCGTCGTACGCGGCCTTCCTCGTCGCAGCCGTCACGGCGGTGCTGTACCTCATTCGCTACTACGCCGAACGAACGCTCGAACGCCGTGCGAACGCGCCGAGAACGTTACACGGCATGGCTGCCGCAACGGGACCGGCGGGAGGGATGCGCATGCAGGCGTATGTCGTACCGGCGCGCCGCACGATCGGCGCTGATTCGCCGGCCCTCGCGGCTGCGGTCGATGCGAAGAATCCGCTCGCGCTGTGGCTCACGACCCTGCCGTCGCTCGCAAAACTCGACATCATGACGTACCGCATCGTCGCGGTCGGTCTCCCGCTGCTGACCATCGGAATCATCACGGGCGCCTGGTGGGCCAAAGAAGCCTGGGGCGCTTACTGGCAATGGGACCCGAAAGAGACAGCGGCGCTCGCGTCATGGATCGTCTACGCCCTTTACATGCACTTGCACACGCGCAACGCGTGGCGCGGCGTACGTTCAGCTTGGCTGTCGGTGCTCGGCTTCGTCTCCATCATGTTCTGCTATCTCGGCGTAAACATTTGGATTAGTGGGCTGCATAGTTACAAAATGTAGCCGGCAACGAACCGTTCGCGAGGCTGCAACGCCGTGGTGCCGGACGTTGGTTGTAGTTCCCGTATGACCATGCTCGCACCGATCGCCGCCACCACGCTCGAGATGCTTGCGCTCGGCGAGGGATATTCCGCGCTTGGGGACGAGTACGTCGAGCGCCGCGAGCCGACGCCGCTACCCGATCCGTATCTTGTCGCCTTCAATCCCGACGTCGCAGCCCTGATCGGGCTCGATGAAGCGCAGGATGTGCGGCCCGAATTCGTACGGCTCGCCGCGGGTTGTTCGCGCTTTGCGTCCGTTCGGCCGTTTGCGGCCGTGTATGCCGGCCATCAGTTCGGGTCTTTCGTTCCTCAGCTCGGCGACGGACGCGCGATCACGCTCGGCGAAGTGCATACTTCGGGCGGCGAGCGGTACGAATGGCAGGTCAAAGGCGCGGGACAAACCGCTTATTCGCGCTTCGGCGACGGGCGAGCGGTGTTGCGCTCCACGATCCGCGAATATCTGTGCAGCGAAGCGATGGCCGGGCTCGGTATTCCGACGACGCGCGCGCTTGCGATTGCCGGTAGCGATGAGCCGGTCTTCCGCGAAACAGCCGAAACGGCCGCGGTCCTCACGCGCATCGCGCCGTCGCACCTCCGTTTCGGAACGTTCGAATACTTCCACTACCGCAGCCGCTTCGATGCGGTACGCACGCTCGCCGACTATACGCTTGCGCACTTCTTCCCCGGCATCGCTCGCGTTGCGAGCGAGGCCGACCGTTACGCGGAATTTCTACGCGAGATCGTCGAGCGGACCGCGCGGCTGGTCGCGCAGTGGCAGGCCGTCGGATTCGCGCACGGCGTGATGAACACCGACAACATGTCGATCCTCGGGCTGACCCTCGACTACGGTCCTTTCGGTTTCCTCGACGCGTTCGAACCCGGGTTCATCTGCAATCACACCGACGCCGGCGGCCGCTACGCCTTTGATCGGCAACCGTCGGTTGCACTGTGGAACTGTCATGCACTCGCCGCGGCGCTGTCGTCGTTGATTGCCGAGGACGACGCCGAAGCGGCGCTGGCCGCATTCGCGCCGGCATTTCAAACCCAATACGCGCAAGCGCTCGCCGACAAGTTCGGTTTGGCGCAACGGCGCGATGATGATGCGGCGTTCTTCGTTGACGCTTTGACGGCGCTGGCGCGCAATCGGGTCGATTACACGAACTTCTTCCGAATGCTATCGTATCCGGCGGCAGGGGGCGGCACCGCTTCGCCGCAGAGCAATGCGCTCGTTCCCGGCGGACGGCCCGTCTCGGAGCAGATCGCCGCGCTGTTCGCGCGGCCGGACGATGCGCAGGCCCTGTTACAACGCTACCGCGCGCGACTCGCCTCCGAAACGCGCGGCGACGCGGCACGGGCTGCCGCGATGCGCCGCGTGAATCCGAAGTACATCTTGCGAAATTATCTCGCGGAAAATGCCATCCGCGCCGCACGCGAACGGGACTATTCGGAGATCGCGCGCCTGCACGCGGTCATGCGCTCACCGTTCGACGAACATCCCGAGAGTGACGGATATGCCGCTTCGCCGCCGGCATGGGCCGCCGAGCTTTCGGTTAGCTGTTCTTCCTAACGACGATTAGTCGCCCGCGGCCGCAGCCGCAGCGGGCAAACGCGTTAGCGAGTGCGCGCTCGGTCGCGAGCGCCACACATACGGTAAAACGGCGAGCGGCGCAATGCCGCACAGCGTGATTGCGAGAGGATAACCGGGACCAGCCAGCGTCGCCGCCGTCGCCAATAACGCACCGCATGCCGCGCCGCCCGAAAAGGCGAGGTTGTACGCACCCATTGCGGCACCGCGCGTTGCGCTGGCACTGCGCTCAAAAAGAAGTCCGATCGACACCGGCACGACCGCAGCCCATGCGGTGCCCAGGCACACGCCCGCCACGATCACCGCAGCGAGCGAGTGCGCTTGTGCCGCAAGGACGCAGCCGACGACCTGAATGCCTGCCGTCGGAAGCGCGACGATGCGCGGTCCGAAGCGATCGACGAGACGTCCCGCGGGATAGCGCAACGCAAACGCCGTGAATGCCGAAGCCGAGAAAATTGCCGCGCCGTTGACGATACCGAGATCGTGAAACGTGAGGATCGCGATCGAGCCGTTGACGCCGCCCTGCAGTACGGTCGCCGCGGCAAAGAAACACGCCGGCAGCCAACGCCGGTCGAGCACGATCGTGTGCGCGCGTACCGTCCGAACATCGTAGCGCGTGGGCAAAAGAAACAGGCACGCCGCACCGAGTGCCGCGATACCGGTCGCCCACGCGTACTGTTGACGCCCAATGCCGTGCTGCCAAAGGAACACGCTAACCGCAGGAGCCACTGCGAACGTCAGATTACCGATCATGCCGAGGGTCGCGACGCCCGAAACCGCACGTTCCGCCGACGCGAGTTCGCTTGCGTAGGCGAACTCGGCAGTCATGTAGGCAACGAGCGCGATGCTGCGCACGCCGAGCAGCAGGCCGCCCGCCAGCGGGCCGTGCGCGAAGGCGAGCGCGCCCAGCGCCGCGATGCCTAGAAAAGCGGCCGCGCGAATCATCAGGAGCCGCCCGAAGCGGTCGGTCAGCGCCCCGAGCGGCAGGCTCGCGATCAGCGCCGCAAACATACCGCTGCCCATCGCGACTGAGGTCGCAGCGCGCGACGTGCCGTCGGCCGTCAGCGCCAGCGGCATCGTTCCGACCGGGAGATTCATCGCGAGCTCGAAAAAGAGCGCCGAAACGACGAGCACGGCGTAAGCCATCCGAAGATGGTATCACGCCGCGTCCACCCGCCCCCTAAAGTTGTTGTGGCTCGCTTCCCCGCTCCGGTACGCTTCAAGTGGCGCCACCGGTGCATCAAGGCGATGCCGTCTTTCGCGGTACGTCGCGCGCGGCGCAATGAAGGAAAGGCCAAAGTGGCAGTACACGAAGCGCAGTCATACAAAGATCCGGGCACCTTCGAAGACCAGTCGCGCCGAAAGTTCTTGGCCAACGCGACGCTGGCCGCCGGGGGCGTGATCAGCCTCGTGCTGGCGGTACCGCTCGTCACGTCGCTGATTCCCGAATCGCTGCTCAATCCGGGTAAAAGCGGCGGCGGCACGTGGGCCGATCTTCCAAAAAGTGAATTCGAGAAGATTGCGGCCAACGGTGACCCCGTCAAGATCACGTTCGACTTCAAATATGCCGACGGCTATTTTCCCCCCGAAAACGATGAACAGTTCGTGTGGGGCATCAAGCTGACGCCGGAACAAGAGCAAAGCTTCAAATCAAGGCGTCCCGACCTGTATGCCCTCGAGAGTAAGGTCGACTATCCGATCATCACGCAGAGCTACGTCATGCTCAGCTCGATCTGCCCGCATCTCGGCTGCCGCTTCAACTGGGTCCCCGATCAGAAACGCTTCATTTGCCCGTGTCACGGTTCGCAATTCGGCCCCGAGGGCGCGAAGCTCGCCGGACCGACGCCGCGCGGACTCGATCCGTTGCCGTTTCGCGAAAAGGACGGTCAAGCCGAAGTGACCTGGATTCAATACAAGTCGGGTCAGGCCGACCGCATCATCGTCTCTTACTCCTAAAAGGAACGTCTACGTGAGCGTATTGACCTGGATCGAGCAGCGAACCGGTCTCGTCAGCCAAGCCGCCGACTTTTTAACCGAAGACGTTCCCGGCGGCGCGAGTTACTGGTACGCCTTCGGAAGCGCGACGCTGTTCGCGATGATCTTACAGATCGTCACGGGCATCTTTTTAACGTTCTACTATGCGCCGTCGACGGCGTCGGCGTGGGAATCCACGAACTACATTTACCACAACGTCCCGCTCGGCTGGTTCGTAATCAGTCTGCACTTCTGGGGTGCGACGGCGATGATCGCGCTCTTGCTCATGCACATGCTGCAAGTGCTCTTGTGGGGCGCGTACAAAGCGCCGCGAGAGTTATCGTGGATCGTCGGCGTCTTGCTGCTCGTGATCACGCTCGTGCTCGGTCTCACCGGCTATCTGTTGCCGTGGGACATGAATGCGTATTTCGCGTCGCAAGTCGCGATCAACATCGCGTCGTCGGTACCGATCATCGGGACCGTCACACAGCAATTCCTCTCCGGGGGCCCCGGCATGGGAACGTTGACGATCAATCGCTTCTTCGGTTTGCACGTGTGGTTGATGCCGGCGATCTTGGTGCTTTTAGTCGGCGCGCATCTCACGATTTTCCGGCACAACGGCGGCGCCGGGCCGCCGGTCGATCACGATCTCAAAAAGCTGCCACAAGGCCGCTTCTGGCCCAATCAAATGTTCATGGACGCGATCATGTCGTTTGCCGTGTTTGCGATCATCGTGCTGCTCTCGATCTTTCTTCCGGCGGGGCTCGATGCGAAAGCGGACCCGACCCAAAAGTTCATCGCCTATCCGGCATGGTATTTCTTGGCGCTCTACGGCCTGTTGCGTCTGGCCGGTCTCACGCCGGCGGTCGTGACGCCGTTCGCGAATCTGCTCGCGACCGTCATCATACCTGGCGGCTTCGTCACCTTACTGATCTTGCTGCCCTTTCTCGACCGTAATCCAAGCCGTCAGCTCAACCGGCGTCCGTGGATACTCGGCATGACCGCAGTCGCGCTCGTCTTTGCAATCGGGCTCTCGCTCTACAGCCAGCTCGCGGTTCAGAAAGAACAGGCCGAGGCCTCTGCGGGCGGCGCTCCGGCGGCGGCAGCTGCTGCTTCCAATTCACTTGGCGGCGGCAATTCCACCGGTCCCGAATCGACGGTCGGCAAGTCGATGAGAGGCGGCACGACCGGCGGCGGGACGGGCGCAGCGCCCGGCGTTACGAACGGTCAACAAATCTTCACGCAAAACTGCGCCAGTTGCCATGCGGCAAACGGTCAGGGACAGGCCGGCGTCTTTCCGCCACTTGCCGGCAACAAGGAAGTGACGGGCGATCCGCATTTCATCATCAGCGTCCTGCTGGGCGGCCTCAAAAACCACAAGATCGACGGCAAAAACTATGCCGCGCAGATGCCCGCGTGGAAAGGCACGCTTAAGAACGCCGACATCGCGGCCGTCATCACGTACATTCGCAGTTCGTGGGGCAACAAGGCACCGCCGGTTACGGAAGCGCAGGTTTCAGCCGCCAAGTAGCGCCGCCGCTAATGCTGTGACGTGCGTGCGTCGCAAGGCGGCCCGTCGTACAGGAACAGCACGTCGTTGTTGGAGCTTGCGACGAGTTGGCGGCGGCGTCCGTAGGTCGGATCAGGGAAGGGGCGCTTCTTCGACGTGATCACGAAGGTGCGCGGCGCGCTGCAGATCGTCGAGCGCGGATCGGCGGCGGACGTGCTGTCGGCGCCGTGCGGACCGGCGAGTACGGCAATGCGCGGACGCGTGTAAAACACGAGCGCGTTTCCCCCCGAAACGCCCTGAATTCCGACGGCATCGCCTGGGCGACGTTCACGGTCGATTGTAGCGGCGAGTGGTGGGATCGGTTTGAACCGTTCGACGATCGGTTCTCCGAAGACCGCGATGATTAGCATGACGAGAATGCTCGAAGCGCCGAGCGCGAAGGGCGCAAGCCACGATGTGCGGCGAACCGCGAGCAGCGCGAAGCAGGCGATCGAGCCCAGCAGAATGACGCTTCCGAGCGCCAGGAAATCGTCGCGCGTCGCCGCTAGGGCGGCCGTCAAGCGATTGGCATGTGAGAACGCCCACATTGCAAAGCCGAGGCCGACGATCGTCACCGGCACGATGGCAGCCCATGCAAGCGCCGTACGGCGGTCGAGCCGCTCAACGACGCGATCGAACCAGACGGCGACCAAGATCGCAAACGCCGGCAACTCGAGCGCGATGTAGTTCGGCAGTTTCGTGTTCGCGAAACTGAAGAACACAAACGGCACGATCGACCACGTCAGTGCTAAACGCGCTAAGCTACCGCTTGGGCCGGCACGTGCATCGCGCCAACCTTCGCCCAGGGCTGGAACCAGGAACGCGAACCACGGGAAAAAGCCAAGGATGACGACGGGCACGTAGTACCAAACCGGCCCGCTTTGGTTTTCGATCGTGCCGAGATACCGGCCGACCGTGTAATGGCCGATCAAGTCGCTGAACGGCGCCGGACCTGCAGCGTGCAACAGCGCAATGGCCCACGGCGCGACGATTGCCGCGCATAACGCGACGCCCGCCGGCCAAGAACCGGCGCCGGTGGGGACAAGCATGCCGCGAGCCCGCCTCTCCCATAGCGCCCACGGCGCGATGACGAGCGCGGTGACGACGGGTGCGACGATGCCCTTGGCGAGCAATCCGAACCCGAGCGCCGCCCAGCCCGCGTACCACGCGCCGCGATCACCGCTGCGCAGCGCGCGAAAGAAGGCAAGGATCGCAATCGCGACCGCCAAGTCGAGCAGTGCATCCATGATCGCGAGTCGTCCGACGACCGCCTGCATCAGCGAGGTCGAGAGGATCGTCGCGGCCAGCAGCGCCGCACGCGACGAAGCGATGCGAGCAACGACGTATCCGACCACGGCCGCCGTCGCGACCGTCGCGAGCGCTGAGGGGAGCCGCAACGCAAAGGGACTTACGCCGAGTACCTTCGCAAACGCCGCCCCGATCCAAAAGTAGAGCGGCGGTTGCACGAACCACGGTGCACCGTTGAGGTGCAATATGACGGCCTGATGCGTGAGCAGGACCTCACGTGCGACTTCGCCGTAGGCCGTTTCACTGTTGTCCCAGAGCGTCCCGACGCCGAGGCCGGGAAGGGTCGCGAGGGCTGCGACCAACGCTCCGATTAGCGCTGCTCGCCACGACGCCGTCACGTCCACGGTGGTTGGCACGCGCGCCGGAAAATCCCGCGCAGCCACGCGAACCCTCGGCGGCGAAGAACGGTCGCGTGTATCCGATCGCTCTCCATCTGCGCGGACGCCTCGCGGTCGTCGTCGGCGGAGGCCCGGTCGCCGAGCGTAAGACGCTCGGACTGCTCGAAGCGGGCGCCCGGGTGCGCGTCGTCGCTCCGGCGGCGGCCGCGCGGCTGCAGGCGCTCGCAGCCGCAGGCGAACTCGAGTGGCACGAGCGCGCGTATGATGCGCGGGACCTTCACGATGCTCGGCTGGTATACGCGGCGACGAACCGCGCGGACGTCAACGCCGCCGTCGTGCGGGACGCGCGCGAACGCGGCATCCTCGTCGACGATGCAAGCGGAAACGACGCGAGCGATTTCGCGACGCCGCTCGTGCACCGGGTCGGCTCCCTGACCTTCGCAGTCGAAACGGGCGGTAGTTCGCCCTCGTTCGCTCGCCGGCTGGCGGAGGAGTTACGCGCCCACTTCGACGAGCGCTATGGACGCGCCGCCGAGACCTTAGGGCGCGCGCGCGACTATGCGAAAACGGTCGTGCCCGCCGGCAGCCGCGCAGCGGTGATGGCGTCGCTTGCCGCGCGAGAGATTTCAGCGCTGGCGGCGCTCGATCCGAGTGCGATCCAACACGAAGTCGAAGCGACGTACGCCGGGTTGCATACCGCTGCGCCGATTGCGACGGCACCGGCAGATCGAAAACCGCTCGTATGCGCGACGCGCGCGAGCACGCTTGCATTGTGGCAGGCGCGCCACGTCGGGGCCGCACTCGGTCACGCCGGCATGACGTCGACGCTCCTGCACGTCACAAGCACCGCCGACCGCAACCAGGATCGTGCCCTTGCCGCGCTCGGTACCGATAGCGTCTTCGTCAAAGAACTGGAATCGGCGCTGCGCGACGGGCGCGCCGATTACGCCGTGCACTCGTGCAAAGACTTGCCGAGCACGCTGCCGGACGATATGCACTTGGCGGCCGTCGGCGAACGGGCCGACGCACGCGATGCCTTTTGTTCCGAACGCTTTGCATCGTTCGAGACCCTGCCCTCCGGCGCGCGCGTCGGCACCTCGAGTCCGCGCCGCCGCGCGCAGCTTCAGGCGCTACGCCCGGACCTGCTCTTCGAGACGATCCGCGGCAACGTCGATACGCGCTTGCGAAAGCTTCGCGAGGGCCAGTTCGATGCGATCGTGCTTGCACTCGCGGGACTGCAACGCCTCGGCGTGCGTGCGACTCACACGGTGCCGATCCCACCGGACGTCGTCATTCCGGCCGTCGGTCAGGGAGCGCTCGCAGTCGAAACGCGCGCCGGCAACCGTTCGCTCGCGGAGCGCATCGAGGTTGCGTTCTCCGATCCCGCGACGGAGTTGACGGTCGGGACCGAGCGTGCGTTTCTGCGCACCCTACGCGGCGGCTGTCAAGCCCCGGTCGGTGCGCACGCAACCTACACCGACTCCGTCCTCACCCTACGCGCGGTTATCGCGGCACCCGATGGGTCTCGACTCGTGCGCGGTGAGCAGGCGGTACCGGTTGGCACGCGAGCCGATGGTCAGCGCATCGGAATCGAACTCGCCGAACGGCTGCTCGCCGAAGGCGGCGAGGCGCTCCTTGCAGCCGCCGTGGAACCGCGCGCCGCAGGCCCGCTCGCCGGGCGCCTTTTCCTTTTGGCGCGCACGCAGGACCGTCCCAGCCGGATTGCGGCCGCTTTGGAACGCGCCGGCGCGCAGGTCGTAGAATCCCACGATGCGACCAGCGCCGCAGCAGCCCTCGCCGACCGCCGTCCCGACGTGCTGCTCTTCACCTCGAGCGGCTCGGTTTTGGCCGTCGCGTCATACTTAGCCGGTTTGCGGGCCGCGGGCGTGCGGCCACTGGTCGCGAGCATGGGGCCCGATTCGTCGGCCGCCGCTTGCGAGGCGGGCTTTGCGCCCGACGCCATCGCAACGGAACCGACCGTCGCGGCGTTCGTGCAGAGCGTGACGCATCTGGTGCTCGAACGCAGCCGCCCATGAGCGCGCTCCTGCGTCCTCGCACGAGGGTCGATCTCGCCAAGCGGCCGCGACGTTTGCGCACGAGCACCGCCATGCGCGACCTGGTTCGGGAACGCGACGTCCGCATTGCAAGCCTCGTGCAGCCGCTCTTCGTCGCCGACACGAATCAGTCGCGCGGTCCGATCGCAAGCATGCCGGGGATCGAACGCTACTCCGTTGCGGGTGCCGTCGAAGCGTGCCGGGAGCTTGCAGCGCTCGGTTTGCGTGCGGTTTTGCTCTTCGGCATTCCCGATTTCAAAGATGCGACGGCATCATCGGCGCACGACCCGAACGGCGTCGTCGCACGCGCAGTCGAAGCAATCAAAAGCGCTCTCCCGGAACTAGTCGTCATCGCCGACGTGTGCAACTGCGAATACACCGATCACGGGCACTGCGGCATCCTCGACGAGCGCGGCGATGTCGACAACGACGCGACGCTCGAGCTACTCGGACGCACGTCGCTAGCGTATGCGTCGGCCGGAGTGGACGTGATTGCGCCGTCGGACATGATGGACGGCCGTGTCGCATACTTGCGCGCGACGCTCGACGCCTCCGGGTACACGAACGTACCGATCATGTCGTACGCGGTAAAATTTGCGTCGGCGTTCTACGGCCCGTTTCGCGACGCGGCCGATTCCGTGCCGCAGTTCGGCGATCGCCGTTCGTATCAGATGGACCCACCCAACGCGCGCGAAGCCTTGCGCGAAGCGCTGCTCGATCTCGACGAAGGTGCGGACTTTCTAATCGTCAAGCCGGCCCTTGCATACCTCGATCTCGTCCGCGCGGTGAGCGAAGTATCGGACGTTCCGGTCGCCTGTTACAACGTCAGCGGCGAGTACGCGATGGTGAAGGCCGCTGCGGCAAACGGTTGGATCGACGAAGAGCGCATCGTCGACGAGACGCTTGCATCGTTCGTGCGCGCGGGCGCGAACATCATCATCACATATTTCGCAAAGTCGTATGCGTTGCGCCATTGCGAGATGCGGCGTTGACCACGATTCGCGAACCGCCCCGAGTCTACGACCGTAAGCGGCGATGAACTTACCGCCGAGCGACGACATCGGCATCCTCATTCTCGCCGGCGGTGAAGCCACGCGCCTACGCGGTAAGCTCATGCTCGACGCAGGTGGTGTACCGCTGCTGACGCGGGTCTATCGGAATCTGACGAGCGGGGCCCCGGCGCGCGAAGTAGCGCTCGGTTGCAGCGCAGCAAATCAGGCGACATTCGCCGCGCTGCTCCCGATACCGATCATCGTCGATCGCTCGGCCGGCCGCGGTCCGCTCGGAGGAATGCTGACCGCCTTCGCGGCGATGCGCGCTCGGCGAGTATTCGTCGCCGCCGGCGACGCGCCGTTCGTCGACGCGAAGCTCGTGCAGCGGCTCGCAGCCGCGTGGGAGGACGGCGACGAATGCGTCGTCCCGCAATCGATCGTGGCGGGTTCACCGACCATCGAGCCGCTCGCCGCACTATACGACCGGATGGCTTTGCTGCGCGAAGGGCCTGAGGTCTTACGCTCCTGCGGAGGCGCCGTTCACGTTGCCGTTCAACGGCTGCGCGCGCGAACCGTCCCGAATGAAAACCCGCGCACATTCACCAACGTCAACACGCCTTTCGAATATGCCGCGCTTCTCCACGCGTTAAGTGCGAAGCGTCAGATACTCTAAGATACCACTCGGGCACAAGCTGCGCGCCACGCTTTTGCGCCTTGATGCCGGCCCGGCTTCGAAGCTAGTGACTCGCGCACTGGACATGGCAGCATCGCCTTCGCGGTTCCCATGTTCGACGAATTCCTGCGCCGCCATCGGATCGTAAAGGCGGCGAGGAAACAGCCGAGCCGATCAGGCCGGTCGATTAGAGGACGGGCATATCAACGGTCGGGCTGCGAATTCCGCACCGCGTCGGATTCTTCGATGTCGGCTTCGTCGTCGTCGTCTTCATCGTCGAGTTCTTCGTCGCCCAGATCGGCGTCGGCGTCCGGATCTCCGGCATTCATGAGGTAGGGATCATCGATATCGTTTATAGTCTTCATGGCGCAACGATGTCCGCATTGCCACGTGCCTACGCCCGACTTCTCGCCTAGCACTGAAGCAAGCGACGGGCAATCCCCCGGAACGACGGGGCGCGGAAGCGAAGAAGAGCGACGCATGGCTCGCGAGCGAAGTTCCCAGGCGTTCGAGCGCGCCAAGCGCGTCATTCCCGGTGGCGTGAATTCCACCGTCCGAGCGTTCAAAGGCGTCGGCGGTACGCCGGTGTTCGTCGACCACGCTTATGGTTGCACGCTCGTCGACGTCGACGGAAATCCGTACCTCGACTACGTGATGTCGTGGGGGCCGCTGATTCTCGGGCACGCGCATCCGGCCGTCGTCGAAGCGGTCCGTGCCGCAGCGACCCGCGGAACCTCTTACGGGGCGCCAACGGAGGTCGAGAGCGACCTTGCGGAATTGGTCGTCGCGATGATACCGAGCGCCGAAAAGGTGCGGTTCTGTTCGAGCGGCGGCGAAGCTACGGCGTGCGCGCTGCGCTTGGCGCGCGGCGTCACGGGGCGCGACGGCGTCTTGAAGTTCGCCGGCTGCTATCACGGCAGCGTCGATCCGTTTCTCGTGTCGGCCGGTTCAAGCGCCCTGACCATCGGCATTCCGGATTCGGCGGGGGTGCCGGCGGGCGCCGTTGCCGACACGCTCATCGCTCCCTATAACGACCTCACAGCCGTCGGTGCGGTCTTCGAAGCGCGCGGCCGGCAGCTCGCCGCGGTCATCGTCGAGCCGTACGTCGGGAACATGGGTCTCGTACTGCCCAAGCCCGGGTTCCTGCGCGGCCTGCGAGAGCTATGCAGCGCGTACGGCGTGCTGCTGATCTTTGACGAAGTGATGACGGGCTTTCGGGTCGCGCCCGGGGGTGCTCAGGAGCGCGAAGGTATCCGCCCCGACCTCACCACGCTCGGAAAGATTCTGGGAGGCGGGCTCCCGGTCGGCGCGGTCTGCGGTCCGGGCGAGCTGCTCGATCAGTTTACACCTGACGGAGGGGTCTTTCAGGCCGGGACGCTTTCGGGAAACCCGCTCGCCATGGCGGCCGGCGTTGCGACCCTAACGGAGCTGCGCCGCCCGGGCGTCTATGAACAGCTTGAAGCCGCCGGAGGCCGTTTCGTCGAAGGCCTGGACGCCGCTTTCGGTAAGCATGGCGTCGCGCACCAGGCGAGTTTCCGCGGCTCGATGGTCGGCTTTTTCTTCGCGGACGAGCCCGTCACCGATCTCGCAAGCGCCAAACGCGCCGACACCAGCCGGTACGCGCGTTTCTTTCACGCGATGCTCGACTGCGGCGTCTACTTCGCGCCCTCACAGTTCGAAGCCGGATTTTTGAGCTTGGCACACGACGACGCTGCGATCGATCGGACGATCGCCGCGGTCGACGATGCCCTCGCCGAGACGGCCGCGCCGGTGTGAGGCGTTTGGCGTAGAGCCGGCCGACGAATTTGTGGTAGGAATGGAACGATGCCCCTAGTCTGCTTAGGTCTGTCGCATCAGACGGCCCCAGTCGAAGTACGCGAGCGTCATGCGTTCCCGGCATCGCGCATGGGCGAATCCCTCATCGCGTTGCGCGATTATGAGATGGTGCGCGAGGCGGTCATGCTTTCGACCTGCGGACGCCTGGAGATATACGCCGAACTCGAAGATTATGAAGCGGGCGTCGATCAGCTCAAGCGATTCCTGCGGAACTTCCGGCACGGCGACGTGCAGCTCGACATGTCGTCGTATATGTACACGCTGCTTGGTACGCAAGCGGTCGATCATCTTTTGCGCGTTGCAACGGGACTCGACTCGATGTTGATCGGCGAAGCCGAAATACTCGGTCAGGTCAAAGACGCGTACATCCAAGCACAGAATGCGCGCTCGCTCGGCAAGACGCTCCACGCGCTCTTTCGCGAGGCGCTCGCGGCGGGTAAAGAAGCGCGTTCGCGCACGGCTATCGGCGGCGAATCGGTTTCGGTCGCAACGGCCGCAATCGAACTTGCCAAGCAGCGCTTCGGTTCGCTCGCCGGCACGACGGTGCTCGTCGTCGGTGCCGGCAAAATGGGCACGCTTGCCGCCAAGCGCTTACGATCCGAAGGCTGCGCGCACTTGATCGTGGCCAACCGTTCGCATGCCAAGGCACGCGAGGTCGTCAACCGCGTGGGAGACGGCACCGCCGTCGACTTGCCGGGGCTTGTCGATGCGCTGAAGCGCACCGACATCGTAATCACCTCGACCGGCGCGTCACACTTCGTATTGACGCCCGGCAACGTCGCCGAAGCGATGCTTGCACGGCCGGACCGTCCGCTCTTCGCGCTCGACATCGCCGTGCCGCGTGACGTTGATCCCGACGTGGCGCGCATTCCGAACGTCGTCGTCGCCGATATCGACCGGCTCAAGGATCTGGTCGACGTCACGCTCGAACGGCGCCGGGGAGCGATTCCGCCGGTCGAAGAGATCATCACCGAACACTCCGAGCGCTTTGCACGCTGGTATGAGTCCCGCGCGGTCGTGCCCGTCGTCAGTTCACTCATAAACAAAGCGGAAACCATCCGCAGCAGCGAGATCGAGCGCCTCTTTGCGCGCTGCCCGGAACTAGGCGATCGCGAGCGCATGCTGATCACGGGTGCGTCGCTGCGCATCGTTTCGAAGCTGCTGCACAATGCCGTCGTTAAACTGCGCGAGCGTGCCGGAACGAGCGGCGGCGAGGCGCTGACCCTGGCGGGTCTCGTCGACGAACTCTTCGATCTGCGCGCGAAGGTCGAGGCCGGCCTCTCCGAGTGAGCGCGACGGTGGGTTCGGAGCCGCCGGAGCATCGCCCGGCGACGGACTCGCCGGGTAAAGTATGGCTGGTGGGCGCGGGACCCGGCGATCCCGGTCTTCTGACCTTAAAAGCGGCGCGCGCATTACGCGAGTGCGATACGCTCGTGTACGACTACTTAGCGTCGCCTGCGGTGCTTGCATTTGCTGCGCCCGACTGCGACAAAATCTATGTGGGGAAGAAAGCCGGCGCGCATACGCTCTCACAAGACGAGATTACGGCGCTCATCGTGCGACTCGGCCTCGCAGGAAAGCGTGTCGTGCGGCTCAAGGGCGGCGACGTGTTCGTTTTTGCACGCGGCGGCGAAGAAGCCGCCGCACTGCATGCCGCGGGCGTACCCTTCGAGATCGTGCTCGGCATCACGTCCGCACTCGCCGCCCCCGCGTACGCGGGCATCCCGGTTACGCATCGCGATCATAACACGTCGTTCACGGTTGCAACCGGCCACGAGAATCCTGCTAAAGGATTCTCGTCGCTCGACTTTACGAAGCTTGCGAATCCGTCGCAGACGCTGGTCTTCTTGATGGCAATGGGCAATCTCGGTGCAATCGTCGAACGCTTGCGCGAGGGCGGCATGCCGGACGAGCTGCCCGTTGCGATCGTGCGCGAGGGGACGAAACCAACGCAAGAGACGATCGTTGCGACGCTCGCGACGATCGTCGCCGAAGTCGAACGCACGCAATTTGCCGCCCCGGCCGTCGTCGTGATCGGCAATGTCGTGCGCGAGCGCGCGGCGATACGCTGGTTCGACGCGACGCCGTTATTCGGGAAGCGTGTGCTCGTAACTCGCCCAGGACGCGCCGGCGATGAACTCGCAAGCCGCTTGTGGGAAGTGGGCGCGGAGCCGGTCCTTGCGCCCACGATCGCAATCGGCGCGCCCGACGATGCCGCTGGGATGCGCGATGCCCTGCGCCGGCTCGATACGTACCGATGGGTCATTTTTACGAGTTCGAGCGGCGTCGAGGCGTGTTTTGATGAGCTCGCGCGGGAAGGCGGCGATGCACGCCGCTTCGGCCGCGCGCGGGTCGCCGCTATCGGCCGCGCGACTGGGGGCGCCTTGCGCGTGCGCGGCATCGTAGCGGATTACGTCCCGAAGAAATTCGTCGCCGAAGAACTCGCTGCGGGCTTGCTCGAACGCACGCGGCCGGGCGACGCGATCCTCCTCTTCGGCGCGCAAGAGATGCGCGACGCACTGCGTTCGATCTTATCGCAGGCCGGCCGCGCCGCCGATGCGGTCGCCGCGTATAAGACGATTGCCGTGCGCGATCCCGATATCGCCGACCTCGCCGAAACGTGCGATGTTTGGACGTTCGCAAGCGCAAGCGCCGTGCGTTCGTTCGTCGACAACGTTCCGGGCGCAATCGACCTCGCCCAGGACAAGACGATTGCGTGCATCGGTCCGGTCACTGCCACGGCCGCGCGCGACGCCGGACTGACGGCCGACGTCATCGCCGGCGAAGCGAGCGTCGAGGGCCTGATCGCAGCGCTTTCATCACTCCCTGCGCGAGCGCACGCCGCGGGTTAAGGTGCGTCGCATAGCGTGGGCGATCGTGGCGGCGGCCTTCGCCTGCCGTGCTATCCCTGCTGCCGCAATGAAGCGTCCGACGCCGGCACCCTCGCCCGCACCGACCGCCGTCACGACGCCGACCCCACCGCCTCTATCGGCCGAGCAGCGCGCTCTGCTCCTGCAGAGCCGAATCGACGCGCTCGGCGCGCACGCGGGTGCGCGAAACTCCGTCGGCATCGCGATCGTCGACTTGCAATACGAACGGCACGTCGCGTTGCACGGCGCCGCGCTCTTTCCACTGGGCAACGTCGCGACGCTCGCTATTGCACTCGTCGCATATCGACTCGCCGATCAAAATCGTTTCCGCCTCGACGATCGAGTGCTGGTGAGCCGAGGGTCGCTTCGAACGGGCGGACCGATCGCGCAGCTGCATCCGCGTGGCGGCAGCAGCTATCCGTACTGGGAACTGCTGCGCCTGATGCTGACCAACGACGACCAGACCGCAAGGGCCCTCGTTCTGCAACGCGTCGGCGGCGCTGGCGCCGTGCAAGGGGTGCTCAACCGGCTCGGCCTGCGGTCGTTGCACGTGGCCAAACGGCGACGATTCGGTTCGCTCGACGGGGTCGCAGCGCTCCTGACCGGCATCGCCGAGAACCGCTTCTTACTGCTCGACACGGCAACCGAGTATCTCGATGCGCTCGCAAGGCGCAGCGGCTCGCGGCAAGCGCGCATCGTGACCTTTTCCGACGGCCGCCGTGTCGTCGCCGTAACGCTGTTCGCCGCCGCTATCGACGGCGCAACGCGAGAGACCGCTTTGGCCGGCGTCGCGCGCGACGTCGACGATGCCTTCCGCTGATGCGGTTCACCTTGGCGCCGCTCGGCGATTTTGACATCGCCGCAATCGTCGCGGCAACGATCGCTCTAATCGCGTATCGCACGCGTTCGCTCGACGCGGGCGGCGCACTTGCGGCCTGGCTCGTCGGCACCGCGTGCTTCGGTGCTCTCGGAATCGGCGGAGCCGCGGTGCTGCTGGCATTCTTCCTGTCATCGGTGCTGCTCTCGCACGTTGCGCGCGGACGCAAGAGAACAGCTTTGCGCGACGTCGCAAAGAAAGACGCGCGCGATGCCGCGCAGGTGCTCGCGAACGGGGCCGTCGCGGCGCTCGCCGCGCTCGCCTCGCTGCAGCTCGAGCCGCGTTATGCCTTTGCCTTTGCGGGCGCGTTCGCGGCTGCGAACGCCGATACGTGGGGCACCGAAATCGGATCGCTCGTGCGGCGCCGGCCGCGTTCGATCCTCACCTTGCGGCCGATCGCAACCGGTCTGTCGGGCGGTGTCACCTGGGCGGGAACCGTCGCCGAAATCGCGGGCGCGCTCACGCTTGCAACCGTCACCACCCTCGCGCTCGATCGTCGAGCGTTTCTCGCGGTAGCGATCGCCGGCATCGCCGGTGCGCTCGTTGACAGCATTTTGGGAGCATCACTGCAGTCGCTGCGTTGGTGTCCGTACTGCAGCCGCGCAACCGAACGCGAACCGCACGACTGCGGGGCGAACACGCGACCGGTGCGCGGCCTTCCATGGCTGGGTAACGACGGTGTCAATCTGGCGGCGACAGCGACGGGTGCCGCCGTCGCCTATCTGCTGGCACCGATCTAGCGCGGACCTCCGTAATTCTTCTCCAGGTACGGAATGATGTCGTCGTCGTCGTCGAGCATCACTTCGCCGTCGACCATGACGGGAATACCGGTCTGGCCGGAGATGGTTTTGACGACGTCGCGTTCGGCATGCGAGCGCGGGACATTGACGATTTTATAGTCAAGCAATAGGTCCGTCATCTTGGCGCGAACGCGCGCACAATACGGACACCACTCGGCTTGATAGAGAACGATATCGGTTGCTTGACTCATCGCTCTACGTTTACCACAACGCCGAACTATTAGACCGCGAAAAGGTGCGCGAAGCGGGGCTGTTGTAGCCTCGATCTCTTCACCGGGGTGTCGTCCATGTCCGATTCGTCGTCCGGTCGCCGTTTTCGAGGCTCGCTCGGCGTTTCGAGCCTCATGCACTTGGCTGCCGCGGCGCTGATCGTCCCCGTCGTTGCGACCGGGAGCGTCGACTACGGCCGCATCGGAGATGCGCCCAAGGCCTCCGAATCGGTCATCCTTGCGACGTTGACGATCGAACATCGCATTCACATGGTTCCACACCATGCGCCCGTTACGGCTCCCCCCAAGCTTCGCAGCGTGGCCGCTGCGATCGCGACTCCGCGGCGCCGCGCACAACGCCCGGCCGCGGCTGCGGCGCCGATAGCGCAGCGGCCGGCGAAGGTGGCCGCTTGGAAATCCTTTGTGGCTCATGCTTCCCGAATGCGTGTAGCGGTCGCCGTGCTGGTTTCCACCCCAGCGCCCGAACGGGCGCCGACCGCTGCCGCGCCGCTGCGAACTCCGGCCACCGCGCCCGCTTCGCCGCTTGCTACGGCGACGGCCGTCGCAACGGCGACCGCGAGCCCGGCGCCCGAAGAGCGCCGGATCGCGGAAAGCGGCGTTGACGTTCCCTCAGGCGGTTGGGGCCAAAGCTTCGAGAAGCCGCTCGTCGCCGACGATGCCGCGCTATCGTCCCTGCGGGCGAAGTTTCACGGCACGGCCCCGATCGTCGTCGCCGTCAACCAAGCAGGTCATGCCGTGAGCGTCTCGCTGCCGGTCGGGCTGAGTCCCGACGCCCGCGCGGACCTCGAACGCCGTCTTCGCGAGCTGCGCTACGTGCCGGCCGAGTGCAACGGATTGCGCTGCGACGGAACGCTCGAACTCACGCTGTAACGAGTTTTATTCCGCCCGGCTCGGCGTCACGCATGCGCTTTCTTCGAGGAACTGCACTCTGCGGACACCGTGCTCGGACGAAATAATCGACTTGCGATTAGGTGGAGTCGCGAGCCTCGCGTTTTGTCGCCGATGTGTCCGCCTGAATCGACTCCTTGGCCTGGTTGCCCATCGACTTTAGGTTCTCGCCGACCGTCATGTCGCCGCCCGCAACGTCACGCTTGGCTTGTTCGCCTTCGGCGGCTGAACGGTGACCGGTCTCATTAACGGTGTCCTTGACGTCTTTGCCAAGGTTGTTGATGGCATCTTTGAGGCCCATTATCTGCTCCTAGTGCGGCTCTCTTGGCCGCTGGGTAAGCTTACGGTAAATGCGGGTTACCCGCGAGCACCGCAAGTCTAAACGTTTTAGAGAATCGTTTTCCCGAGCGCGGAGAGAATCAGCTCGACCGCCAGCTCCGCCGTGCGGTTGCCGACGTCGAGGATCGGATTTGTCTCGGTTATCTCGAGCGAACCGATGGCACCCGCGCCGGCGAGCATCTCCATCGCGAGGTGCGCTTCTCGGTATGTGAGGCCGCCGGGTACCGCCGTGCCGACGCCGGGCGCTTCACGCGGATCGATGCCGTCCATATCGAAGCTCACGTGCACGCTACGAGGTCCCGTGCTCGTGATGCGCAGCGCTTCCTCCATCACGCGCTCCATTCCAAGACGATCGATTTCGCTCATCGAGAACGCGCGCACGCCGAGCTCGCGGATGCGTCGCCGTTCGCCCGCATCGACGTCGCGCAAGCCGATCTGCACGCAACGCGTTAGGTCGATGTTGCGTTCGTCGATCGCAATCGACACCGGCATGCCGTGCACGTTTCCCGAGGGGGACGTGAGCGGCGTGTTGATGTCGCCGTGCGCATCGATCCAAATGAGCCCGGGCGGCGTGCCGCGCGCGCGCGCAACGCCGGCAAGCGTTCCGATTGCAATCGAGTGATCGCCTCCGAGCACAAGCGGAAAGCCGCCCGCGCGCATGGCCGCTTCGACGGCATTTGCGAGTTCGGCGCAAACGGCGAGGATAATCGGTAAGTACTTGGCGTTCTTGACGGCTTGTGCGATGCTCGATTCCGGCACGGGAACCGCAATGTTGCCGTGATCGACGAGCGCCTGGAGGCCGAGCGACTCGAGCCCTTCGCGCAGACGTGCGTAACGGATGGCGGAGGGCCCCAAATCGACGCCACGCCGGTCGGCGCCGAGATCCATCGGCACGCCGATCACGTCGACTCGCGCGGGAAGAGCAGCATCGCGGTCGCCCGGAACGGCGAAGGTCGAAGTCGTCATACGCGCGCTTCCTATGCGCGGGCGCGTCGCGCCTTCCCGGGCGCCGTCGAGCGAGCGGCCTCGCCGGGCACGCCTTCCGAATCGGCCAACTGATCGGCCGGCGGCACGAGTCGTCCAAAGGGCCGCCGTTCGGGAAACGAGTGCAGCACCAGCACGCGGATCACGGCCGCCACCGGCACGGCCAAGAACATTCCGCCGACGCCGAGCAGCTCTCCGCCGATCAAGATGGCGACGATCACCATCAAAGGGGAGAGCCCGACCGAATCGCTCACGATCTTCGGTGCGATGAATTGTCCCTCGGCTTGGAAGATCGCCACGAAGACGGCGGCTACGACGAGCGCGTGTTGCCAGCCACCATCGAAGAACGCAAGGGTTACCGCTGGCACGAATCCGACGATCGCTCCGACGTACGGGATCACGTCGAGCAAGCCGGCGGCGACGCCGATCAGCACGGCGTAGCGCACGTGCAAGATCAAAAGCGCGATCATGATGGCGCTGCCCACGGTCGCGCCGACCAAAAGCTGTCCCCGAATGAAGCCGCCGAGCGCGCGATCGAGGTCGCGCACGATCACACTCGAGCGCCGCTGCACGCGAACCGGCAGACGCGCCACGAGCGCATCGATCAGATCGGGAGCTTCGACCATCAAGTAGACCGAAATCACGGGTATGGCGATGATCGTCCCAGCGATCGACGCAAACGAGACCGCAAGGGCCAGCATCTGCGAGAATCCCGTTGCGGTAAAGCGCTGCACATAAGCAACGAGTTGATCGGGCAACTTCATCGCATACGCGCGGATCGGCGGCGGCAGATGCGCGAGGATCGGCAGATTCGGATCGGCCGTCAAGCGCTGCGCGTTGCGCAGCAGCATGGGCATCGCCTTGACCAGCGACTGCACGTCGCTTGCCACGGCCGGAACGATGACGGACACTCCGAAGGTGATCAGCGCTGCGATCGCGAGGTAGACGTTGGCGATTGCGGCCCAAAGCGGCATGCGCGTATTGAGACGGCGCACGAGCGGGTACACCGCGTACGTGAAGAACGTCGCGCCGACGAAGACGATCAGAACGCCCGGAATGCGCGCGAGGAGCGCGATAACCGCCCACAACATCAGCGCCACGAGCGCGAAGAGTGCCAGCACTTTGAGCACGTACGTAACGCGTCGCTCGCCACGCGAGCGCCGAATGAGGCGCCGACCGGAGGGCCCGTTCATGCCCAGCGACTACGACATCCGAGCCGTCTCACCCGGTCTGCCCGAGCAGCCCGACGTTCCGATGGATCCGCCCTACCGGCCGCCCGAACCAGGGGCGCCGAGCACTCCGCCGATGGGACCGGTCGAAGAGCCGCCGCTCGCCCCGCCGCCCGGCGGTCCGCCCACGACGCCGATCCCGTCGCCCATCACCTTCTGAAGACTCCATAGCATTCTCTTCGGCCGAACTTCGCGTAAAGGCGAAGCGGTCGAGCCTTCCGTAACGAAGAAGCGAGCGAGCTATGCTGCAGCGTCCTCGTCGCATCGGTCGGCTTTTTATTTTCGCGGCCGGCCTCGCATTTGTGCCTTTGCCCGTGGCGGCGGACGTCGCGCCACCCTCACTTGTCACGCTGCAGGGGGAGCTCGCCGCGCTCTCATCGCACGCGCCCGGGCGCGTCGGCATCGCGGTCGAGGACCTCGCCACCGGTCTAACATCGGGAGTCAACGCTTCGGCGAGCCTGCCCGCTGCCTCCACGATCAAGATCCCCGTGATGGTCGAGGTCTTCAAGCAGATGGAGCGCGGAACGCTCGATTTAGGCACCGTCGTGCATCTCGAGCAGCGCGATCGCGACTGGGGCTGGGGCGACATGGCCGACGCCCCGAGGGGCACGCATCGAACGGTGCAGCAACTCCTGTGGCTCATGATCACGCGCAGCGACAACACCGCGACGAACATGCTGATCCGGCGCGTCGGGCGCGCGCACATCAACGCGACGATGGCGGCCCTGGGACTGCACAGCACGCATTTGGGTGACTACATCCGGTCGGAGACCGACACGATCCGCTATGCTTTGCGCACCAGTCCGCGCGACATGGTGGCGTTACTCGACCGGATTGCCCGCGATACGCTCGTCGATCCCTGGGCATCGCGCGAAATGCTCGCCATTTTGGCGGGGCAGACGCACAACGGACTCTTGCCGGTGCCCTTGCCGAAAGACGTTCGAATCGCGCACAAGACCGGTTCGCTACACGACACGCTCAACGACGTCGGCATCGTTTATCGCGATCAAGAACCGTACGTCATCGCCGTCATGACAACCGAATTACCGGATCTCGACCGCGGCCGCGCCTTCATTCATCGAGTTTCGCGCGTCACCTACGACGGGCTCGCGCAGTTCGCGTTATGGCGAAGCAGCGCCGGCATCGCAGCCTTCTCATTCGACTCCCCGGCGGCCGTAACGGCGCCGGTGCTCCCGCTCCCACCCGACGAACAAATGTGGAACGCCTTGCCGGTCTCCGCTCCCGCCCCAACAGCGCTGGATACGCCCGCACCCGACGCCCCATAACGACGACATCGTGAGGGCTTACTGAGTGCGCGGCGGTGAGACCCTCAACGGGCTCAGGACTCGACCGGGGCCGAGGCCAGCCCGGAAGGCGCGGCACTTCCTGCCGGAACTCGCGAAGCCAATTCGCCCATGAGGTCCGTAGCGACGACCCCACGCGGGAGATAGGCCTCCCCCAGCCGGCGGTTTGCGTAAACCGGCGTTAGCCAAGAACGGTAAGCCGGCTCGCGGCCGGAGGTGATGCGGGCGAACAGGTCGACCAGCTTGCGCGTGACCGGGCCCATCATGCCGTCCGCGACGCGTCGATGGTCGACCGAACTCACGTAACTGACCGACGCTGCCGTGCCCGTGAAAAAGATTTCGTCGGCGCCGTAGAGTTCGCTGCGGTCGAGCGCGCGTTCGAGGATCGGCAGCCCGAGCTCGACCCGCGCCAAGGTCAGGACCGAACGCCGCGTGATGCCCTCGAGTACGTTTTGCGTAGGATCGGGCGTGTAGAGCGTTCCGTTTCGCATGAGGAAGAGGTTGGCCGCGGACCCTTCGGCGACGTGGCCGTCGTGCGAGAGCAGGATCGCCTCATCGAATCCGTTGAGCTGCGCTTCGCTCTTGGCGAGCGCCGAGTTGATGTAGGTGCCGGTAATCTTCGCGCGCGCCGGGGCCATCGTGTCGTCAATGCGCCGCCACGAACTCACGCCGCACTTGAGTCCGCTTGGTGCATGGTAGTAAGGCAAGAACGGCACTACGATGATCGCGAACGCATCGGGAACTCCGGTGAGCCGTACGCCCACATCTTCGGCCGCCTTATACACGAGCGGCCGAATGTACACGTCGCTTTCGAAGCGGTTGCGCGCGCACAGGTCGAGTGTGATTTCGACGAGTTCATCGACCGAATGCGGTACGCTCATGAGCAACGTCTTGGCGGAGATCTGCAAACGTTCGAAGTGGTCGCGGAGCTGCAGCAGATTCAGTTCGCGCTCCTGGGCGTTCCAATAGCCCCGGATGCCTTCGAAGCAACCCGTCCCGTAGTTGAGGCCGTGCGTCAGCAGACCGACTTTGGCGTCGCCGTAAGGCACGAACTCGCCACCGGCGTAGACGATTGATTCGTTCAGATCCATACAGCGAGTCCTTTCGTGACGAGCGGCGGGCGGGCATGCCGCCGCGGCGCAGGAGGCCGGCTGCCTAGAGAATGCCCGGCCAAACGGGCGTTTTCACGCTGGCCTGCTCGTCGCCTCGCACAGTTTAAGCGGAACATAATGTCCCGAACGTAGCATAGAAGGCATTGTGTTGAGATCACTTTCGCTTGCGCTCGCAGTTGCACTCGCCCTCGGAGTCGGCGCGCTCGCGGCCGGCCGGTCGACGATGCTTCCGACCGAATGGCGCATCGCGCCCGCGCCGATGCAGATCGCGCTGACCAAGACGTTTCCCGAGAGCCTCGTTCACACGGCGGACGACGCGCACTTGGTCGTCGTGGAAGGGGGCGCCGGAACGCCGGGCATCCGCATTCTCAACGCGAGCGACCTCGGTTTCGAGCGCGATATCGCGATTCCAAACGTCTACGGGGTTCCGCTGGCGGACCGTAGCGGCAGCGGCTTTTGGGTCGGTACTGCCGCCGGGAACTTGCTTGCGCATTACGATGCGACGAGCGGTGAGTCGGATCGGCACATTACGCTACCGAAGTTCTTCTGGGCGGCGGGCATCGCGCGTGCACCCGACGAGACGACCCTTGCCGTCAGCGGCGATCTTGCGAGCGCCGTCGTGTTCGTCGATGTGGCCCGCGGGTCGGTCGGCTCGCCCATCACGGTCGGCGCACACGCGAGAACCGGAGCAGAACACAACGCCCGCGGTTCGTCGCCGATTGACGCGGGCTCGCATCCCGCGGGCGTCGCGTTCTCCCGCGACGGTAAGACGTTGTTCGTCGCGAACTGGGCCGGCCACACGCTCTCCGTCGTCGACGTTGCCACGCGCCGCGAACGATCCAGCATCGACGTCGGCCGGCATCCCGAAGCGCTGCTGCTCTCGCCCGACGGCCGCCGGCTTTTCGTCAGCGAGACGGACGACGACACGGTCGGCGTCGTCGACATAGCAAGTGAGAAACGCACCGCCGGCGTCAACGTCGCGCCCTACGGCGGCAAGCTTTTCGGCGCATCACCGTCGGCGCTGGCACTCTCGCCCGACGGGAAACGCCTCTATGTGACGCTCGGCGCGGCGAACGCCGTTGCGGTCCTCGCTCTCGGCGGCGCGGCGCCGCAGCTCATCGGAATGATACCGACCGGCTGGTACCCGACGGCACTTGCCGTGACGCCCGACGGAACGTCGCTCGACGTGGTTGACGGCATGGGTGAAGGCGGACGAGCCAACCCACAATTTCAACCGTACGTGCGACGTCCGCGCGGCGCGGCCGGCCATGCCTCGGGATACGTCGCCTCCGGAATGATCGGAAGCGTGCGTCGCATCGAGATCCCAAGCGACGCCGCCCTCGCCGACGGCGTTGCCGCCGTCCGAAACAACGCCGGTCCGGCGCTCGGAACGTCGCTCACTGCGCCGACTGCAACCGCCGGCCGGATCCTTCACGCCGGCGGACCGATTCGCCACGTCATCTACATCATCAAAGAAAACCGTACGTACGATCAAGTGCTCGGCGATCTCACCGGCGCCGACGGCGATCCGGCGCTCACCCTCTTCGGTGCGCACGTAACCCCGAACGAGCACGCGCTCGCGCGCCGCTTCGGCATCCTCGATGACACCTACGCCGACGCCGAAGTCAGCGCCGACGGTCACAACTGGTCGACCGCTGCATTCGCCAACGACTACCTCGAACACATGTGGCCGCAGAACTACGGCGGCCGGCGCATCCCTTACGACTTCGAGGACGGCGCGATCGCCTCGAATCCGCACGGTGGATACATCTGGAACGACGCCGCCGCGCACGCCGTCAGCCTGCGCAATTACGGCGAATTCGTCAGCGATCCCGATCCGAGCGGCCGGGTCGTTTCGCACATGCGGGATCTCGCGGCCGACACCGATCCACACGCCCGCGGTTTCGACCTGACGTACAGCGATCTCGATCGAGAAAAGGAATGGGCCCGCGAGTTCGACGCGTACGATGCGCGCGGTGATCTTCCGCAACTCGAGCTGTTGCGGTTGCCGAGCGACCACACCGCCGGAACGAAGCCCGGTTCGCTTACACCGATTGCGTATGCCGCGCAAAACGATCTCGCGCTCGGACGGCTCGTCGAACACCTCTCGCATTCGCGTCACTGGCGCGACACGGCTGTCTTCGTGATCGAGGACGACGCCCAGAACGGTCCCGATCACATCGATGCGCAGCGCACGACCGCCTACGTCATCAGCGCATACGCGCGGGGCGGCGTGGTGCACGCGCATCACTCGACCGCGGGCATCTTACGCACGATCGAACTGATCTTAGGATTGCCGCCGATGTCCGCCTACGATGCCGCCGCGCTCCCGCTCGACGATGCCTTCACGAGCACGCCGGATCTTCGCGCGTTCGATGCGCTGCCGGAACGCGTCGATCTCAACGCGCGCAACACCGCGGCGGCGTATCGCGCCCGCGACAGCGCTCACCTCGACTTCTCGCGTGGAGACGCCGCTCCCGACGCCGTGCTCAACGATATCATCACGCACGCCGTGCGCGGCGCGCGTTGACGACATCGTCGCCGCGCCTCGCCCGTATCGCGCCTGACGGAGTTCGACGCCGCAAACGATAACGGTACGAGGACATGCTCGTCATCGACCACGTGAGGCGTTCGTTCGGTTCGGTCGCGGCCGTACGTGACGTCAGTTTTTCGGTCGCCCCCGGTACGGCGTTGGGCTTGCTCGGACCGAACGGCGCCGGAAAGACGACGACGATGCGGATGATCCTGGGCATCTACGTGCCCGATGCCGGCAACATTTCGTGGAACGGCGAGCCGATCGACCTGAGCGTCCGCCGGCGCTTCGGCTATCTTCCCGAGGAGCGCGGGCTGTACGGCAAGATGAAGGTGCGCGATCAGATCGTGTATTTCGGCCGGCTGCACGGGTTGACGGAGAGTGACGCGCGCATGCGCGCAGGGCGCTGGCTGCGCGAGCTTGCGATCGAGGAGTATGCCGGTCGCGCGTGCAGCGAACTTTCCAAGGGGAATCAGCAGAAAGTGCAACTCGCCAGTGCCGCGCTGCACGAACCCGAGTTACTGGTGCTCGATGAACCGTTCTCCGGACTCGATCCCGTCAACGCCGAGATCATCCTCCAAACGCTTCGTGCGCTTGCAGCGCAGGGCACGACGCTCGTGCTCTCGAGCCATCAGATGTTCGCACTCGAGCAGGCGTGCCGCACTCTCTGCATCATCGGAGACGGAACGGTTCGCGCGGGTGGAACGCTCGCCGAACTGCGCGCGACGTTTCCGACCCGCACCTTACGCGTCGGGCCGGCAACACCGCAACTACGCGCGGTCTTCGCACGCTACGGCGCGGGGGAACCGGACCTCGATGCCGACGGCGCGCTGCTCTATACGTTGCCCGCGACAACCGCCTTCGCCGACGTGTTACGCGACGCCGTCGCCGTTGCCCCGATCGAAACGTTCGACCGCCGAGAACCATCGCTCGAAGCGATCTATCGCCGGGCGCTCTTGCCCGAACCGGTCGCCGCGTGAGCCGACCGTTCGACGAACTGCGGATCGTCTTCGTCACCGAGTTGACGCGCCGCGTCCGTTCGCGTCTGTTCTGGATAGCGACGCTCGCCGGCATGGTCGCAATCGCGATTCTCGTCGAAGCGCCGGTGTTCTTCGCGGCGGCCGGACGCTCGTCGAGCAGCGATATCATGCTCGCCGGGGCGCCGGCGCTGCGCTCGCGCGCCGTGGCTTTGCTCGATGCGAAGAAGAACTTTCGCGTCGTCGCGCGCGTCGACGCGCTGCCGCAGCAGGTGAATGCAGCCTATCTCACGGCGCACGGTAATGCCGGCGCGGCCATTGCGCTCGCCCGGCGCGGAGGGCGACTCACGCTCGATGCGTACCCGCGGGACCTCTCCGCCTTCGATGAAGCCCAATTGCGCGAGGACCTCGCACCGCTTGCGATCGCGATCGACACGGGCGCGTCCGCAACGCGCGTCGCGGCCGCGGCGGCAATTCCGCATCACGTTCATCCGATTGATCGGAAGTTCTCCGATTCGCGTACCGCCGCGGTCGGTCACGGCATCGCCTTCGCATTGATCTTCATGCTGTATCTCGCGATCATCTTAGCAAGTCAGAGCGTCCTATCGTCGGTCGCCGAAGAAAAGACCAGCCGCATCGCGGAGATCCTCGTGGCGACCATCGCACCCTGGAATCTGCTGGCCGGTAAGGTACTTGCGGCCGCGGTGGTGGCCGTGGTCCAACTCGGCTTGTGGATATTGACCGCGATCGTGCTCTTGCCGCAGGTCGCGGCTTCGCTCGAAAGTGCGAGCGGGACGCCGAGTCCGGCCGGGGCGAGTTCGGTGTTGCTCGCGGTCACACCGGCCGAAGTCGTCGCGTTCTTCGTCTTTTTCGTGCTCGGCTATTTGCAGTATGCCACGATCTATGCGGCTGCGGCCTCGCTGATCTCGCGCACGGAAGACCTCGGCAGCGTGACGACGCCCGTGATCTTGCCCGTGGTCGGGGCGTTCTTCATCGCGCAGTACGCGCTCGTTGCGCCGGACGCGCCCCTGGTGGTCGTGACGACCTTCGTTCCGTTCCTTTCGCCCTTCGTCGTGTTCACGCGGCTCGCGATCAGCAACGTGCCGGGGTGGCAAATCGCACTCGCCGCAACGATCGACGCCGCGACGGTCGTCGTCTGCTTTTGGGCTGCAGGCAAGATTTATCGGGTCGGCATGCTGCTCTACGGGCGTCTGCCTTCCCCGCGGCAGATATTTGCGGCGCTTCGCGCTTAACGGTGCATCGCGCTGCGTGTAACGCTCGCCTTCGGCATCCGTTCGATCCGCCCGGACCGGCAGAAGACGTAAGGTGAGGAGGCTCGCCGTTGCTTTCGTGGCGTACGTGCTGGTGCTCGGTGCGCTCGCGGCGTGGCGCTGGCACATTTGGACGTATGGTACGGATACCGGCACATTCACACAGGTGATTGCGAACGCATATGGCGGCTTTCACGATGGCCCGGAACAAGGCACGCACTTCCGCTTCCATTGGGCGCCGCTGCTTGCGGCGCTATGGCCGCTGGTCGCGGTAGCGCGCTCGGGGTTGGCGCTGCAGATCGTGCAACCGGTGCTAATTGGCCTCTGCGCTTTTCCGCTGTACGGCATCGCACGTCATTACGTCGATGAAGGACGCGCCTTCGCCTATGCGTCACTCGCGCTGCTCTATCCGCCGCTCGTCGCAGTCGGCTTTACCGAGTTCCACGAGATTGCGTTCTATCCGGCGCTTGCACTCGGGCTCTTCTGGGCGGCCGAGCGCGCACGCTGGGGTTGGTTCGCGCTTTTTGCTCTTCTCGGCGCCCTCGTGCGCGAAGAAGCATGCATCGTATTTGCGATCGTGGGCATCGCATTTGCGGCGATCGGTTTGCTGCGGCGCCGCGGCGTAGCGCGCCGCTTTCCGGACGGCGGCCTACTAGCGGGAGCCCCGCGAGAACCACAACGGCTCGCCGTAGCGGGTCTTTTCCTTGCGCTCGTCAACGTTGCGGCTCTCGTAGTGTACGGCGATCTCGTGCTGGCGCGCGTCGGAGCATGGCAACCTTCGCGCTTCTATGAGTATCCTTTTGCGCATGGGCCGGCGAACGTCGTCGCGGCACTGGTCAGGCATCCGGCGTTGCTACCGCAAATCGCTACGCTCGGCCGCGCGACCTACGTACTCGAAGCGCTCGTGCCACTCGCGTTTCTGCCGCTTCTTTCACGCTGGTCGTTGCTCGCGCTGCCAGGCTTCGCGATCGTCTTGCTTGCAAGCGATCAAATCGCCTGGCGCATGGGCTCACACTATGCCGCAATATGGTGCCCATGGCTGTTACTCGGCGCGCTCGCGGCACTCGTGCAGCGCGGCTACGCGCTCAGCTGGTACCGCACCGCGTTCGCATTGTGCATCGCCGTCTTTCTCGTCGCCAATCCCATGCACGTCGCGCACTACGTGCGCCCAATCTACCCTCACGGTGATGCCGAACGGGCGCTTGCGCTCGTCCCGCGTAGCGCGCGTCTCGTCACGCACGACGAATGGTTCGCGCACGTCGCAGGTACTCAGCGCAACGCGACCGTCTTTTTCTGCCCGTACGTCGATTTCGTCGTCTACGCCGACGACTATCCGAACGCGTACTTTCAACAGCAAATCGAGCCGGAGGTCGCACGCGAACGCGCGAGCGGACAACTACGTCTACTTGCCCGGTACGGGCATGTGCGTGCATACCGGCGCACGCCCGAGCTCGGCGCACGCGTCGGCGATTGCATCACGCCCGGTAACGTGCGGTACCGGTCGCTTCGTGCGTCACTTCACCGACGGAGATAAGATGTCAAGCGTCGCGAGTACGAGTCGGAATCGCCAAGACGCGCAAATCGAGCAACGCGTGCAACGCCATCGGAAGAGCGAGATTTCCCGTGCCTACGAACATAACGCCGAACAGGATCGCGAGGAACGCGGTTCCGAGGGCTCCGATGAAACCCTGGTAGAGATGATTGATTCCGAACACCGCGGCCGCGACGAGCAGAATGCACATCGGCGGCAACGCCGGAACAATCTCGTGCAGATAGCGAAACAGGAAGCCCCGGAAGAGCAACTCCTCACAAATGCCCGCCGTTAGCGCGAGCAGTATCCAGAGCCGGCGCTGCCGCGGCGTCTTGGGCAGGATGAAGTCGAGGGTCGCAAAAGCGCGAGCGAGTTTCCCCTCCGGACCTCCCTTTCGTAGCACGATGACCGTAGCAACGACGACAAAAAGAAAGCGATCGCGAGGCCACTGAACGCGTCCGCCGGCGGTAGCCACGCCGGTCTTGGCTCGATATGGATCGCAAACAACGCCGGCAAGCCGAGAACGGCCACTGCAACCGCAGACGATATCCACTGCCATGCGAGGGTTTGCACGTACACCTGCGTGCGATACTCGACGCTCGTCGCGTCCCGCATCCGCCGCGTTATGAAATAGTCCCAAATCGGAAACGCGATAACCAGGGTGAAGACGAGAACGTGCTGTGCTATCACGGGTCCTTCTTACGCTGTAGCGCGTTTTGCGGCCACGAACGCGAGCACGCCGTCGAGCGGTCGCGCGTTGAGCACTTCGTCGCGCGTAATCCACGCGCGACGCGCCTGACCGACTGCGTATGCGACGTTGGAGAGATGGTCGACGGCGTGCGCGTCGCTGTCGAGCGAAAACGTGACGCCGAAATTGCGCGCGCGGCGCGCGAGCCCGCTCGGGAGGTCCAAACGGTTGGGCTGGCCGTCGATCTCGAGCGCCGTGCCGGTCCGCGCCGCAGCTGCGAAGACGGCATCGTGATCGAAGTCATAGCCGCCGAACCCCTCGACGTTACGGCCGGTCGGATGGCCGATGATGGTCACATACGGGTTTTCACACGCCCGAACCAGTCGCGCCGTCATCGCCTCGCGCGACATGTTCGTCGCGCTGTGAACGCTCGCGACGACGAGATCGAGCTCGCCCAAGGTCGCGTCATCGTGGTCGAGCGTGCCGTCCGCGAGGATATCGACCTCCGCCGCACAGAGCGTGCGGATGCCGTATTTTTCTCCCAACTCGCGAACCAGCGCGCGCTGTGCGCGCAGCCGATTCGGATCCAGACCAATGCGGCCGCGGCCCGGCGAATGTTCGGAGATCGCGTGGTACGCGTAACCGCGTCCAGCGGCGGCCGCAATCATGTCTTCGAGCGAGTCCCGTCCGTCGCTCCACGTGGAGTGCATGTGAAAGTCGCCGCGTAGCTCTTCGAGCGCAACCGGCGTCGGAAGCGTTCCGGAAAGCGCCGAATCAAGTTCGCCTATGCCCAACCGCATTTCGGGAACGATGTAGGGAAGATCGAGCGCTGCGTACACCTCTTCTTCGCTGCGGCACGTTCGATTGGTTCCGGTCGCGAGGTCGAGGATGCCGTTCTCGCTTACGCGCAAGCCTTTTCGAACGGCATACTCGCGCAGTTGGATGTTGTGCTCGCGTGAACCGGTGAAGTGCTGAAGTAAGTTACCGTACACGTCCTCCGGCAGCACGCGCAGGTCGATCTGCAGGCCGCCTTCGAGCCAGATCGAGGCTTTCGTGACCCCCTCGGCCAGCACGGCCCGCGCCTGTTCCCAGCGCACGAAGCGCGCGACCACATCCCCGGGTTCGTGCGATGTGCAGACGATGTCGATGTCGCCGACGGTGACCTCGGCGCGCCGGAGGCTGCCGGCGCAGGCGAGATCGGCAGCCGCGCCGCCCTCGGCAAGGTATGCTAGCACGCTGCGCGCGAGCGGCAGCGCACGCCCAAGCGGCGTACGCGTCGTGCGGCCTTTCTGTGCAAGGATGCCGCGCCGGATATTTTCGAGTGACTTCGTCCCCAAACGCGCGACCCCGGCGAGCGCGTCTTCGTCGAGCGCCCGCTCGAGATCGGCAAGCGACGCGATGCCAAAGTCACGGAAGAGCACCTGCGCCGTCTTGATCCCGATTCCGGGAACCGTGAGCACTTCGGTGAGCGAGGGCGGATAGCGCTGCGCCAGCTCTTCGTAGTACGCGCACGAACCCGAGGTCGCAATTTCCGCGATCCGCCCGGCCAGCGTCTTCCCGATGCCGGGCAGTTTCTCCAGTTCGCCTGCGGCGATCAAGCCACCGACCGGCGGCGCATTTTCAAGCGTCTCGGCAGCCCGCTCGTACGCCATGAACTTGTAGAACGGCTCGCCCGCGAACTCCATCAAAGTTCGTATGGCTCCGAGCATGCGCGCGATCTCGGAGTTCGACGGTGAACGGTCCACGAGAGCGGCCGCTTCGGCACCATCACAGGAACGTCCCAGGCCTGCTCGTACGAAGAACGAGGATGCTGCGCCCGAGTACGATCCTGCGCGCCGCCGGGGCCACCTTCGAGGATCGGCGCGAGGGACTCGTCGGCCCCTTCGACTTTGCGCTCAGTGCCGGCGAGGAACTGACGCTCCGCGCCAAATCGGCGCGTGCAGCTTCGATTGCCGCTCGGATGTGCGCCGCCATCGTGAAGCCGACGTCGGGAACGATCTACGTCGGCGAGTACGATACGCGTTTGCAGCCGCCCGAAGCTAAACGGCGTCTGGGGTTCGTCGACGCCGGTGGGTTCGCGGGGAACACCCACACGTTTTGCTGTGAAGTTGCCTTCCGCGCCGACGTGTGGAATCTCGGCCGCGCGAGCACGTTGCAGCGCGCGCACGCGGTTCTCGAGGCGCTCGCGAACTTCGATGATGCGTGCGCCCGTGCGATTGCGCTCGCGCTGGTTTCCGACGTGGAGCTGATCGTTCTCGACCAGCCACGCGCAAACGTGATCGACGGGATCCGCGGCGTCGCGCCCACGATCGCCATCGTCGAGACCTGCGTCGCGAGCGCCGTACCGTTCGGGCCCCTTGGACGTGCGCCGGCTCCAGTACCGGCGTGAACGGCCGGCGTGCAACGCTTGCTATCGTGCGGCGCCGGATCGACAGGAGCTTCGCGCTCGATTGGATCATGCGCTTCGCCGTGGTGTGCACGATTGCCGCGCTGTTCGCGCCGCTACTCGACCGCACGACCTTGCTCGTCGTGGTCACGGTCCTGCTGCCGCTCGCCGGTGCAACCGAATCCGCGAACGCCGAAGCCATGCGTCGCGCGTCGTTTTTTGCTATGCCGCTTTACGGGCGGCAACTGGCGCGCGCATACGCCCTCGCTCCGGCGTTGACGGCACTTGCCGCGCCGCTCGGCTTTCTCGGCGGTCTCGCGCTACGCCACCAGACACTCCCTCCCGGTATCGCCGCCGTCGTGCTCGCCGCCAACGTCGTCGGTGCGCTGGTGGCGCTGGGAGCGGTCTTTCGCGACGGTCTCCAAGCCTGGTTGTACTACGCCTTGGCGCTCGTCTGCTGCGCCGCGCTCGCCGCGCCGCCGCTGCTACGATTGCCTCACGACGTCGCCCTCTCGCTCGGCCTCGCCGTCATTTTCGCCTTCACCGCGCTGCGCGGATTCGGTGAAACGCTGGCGCGCTACGATCCGCTACCCGCCTGAAGGTACGGCACTCTAATGGCGCCCGGCCGAAGGTCGCACGCGAGCGTTGCGCCCCGCACGACTCAGACCGGCTGCGAGGCTCCCGACGAGAGCTTCTCGACCATCGCGCGGTTGAAGAGCACCAAGTCGCCGAGACCGCGCGTCGTGATCCAATGACCGTCCTGAACCATCGGCTGATCGCGGAAGAGACCGCCGGCATTTCGGATATCGTCGGAGATCGACGGGGTGCCGGTCATCGTGCGTCCGCGCGCGACTTGCGCCGAGATCAGCACCTGCGCGCCGTGACCGATCGCGAACATCGGCTTCTTGGCGGCGTCGAACTCCTTGACGAAACGCTGCACCTCGCGGTTGGAACGCAGCCGGTCGGGCGACATCCCGCCGGGCACGATGAGCCCGTCGAAGTCTTCAGCCGTGCAGTCGGCCACCACTTCCTCCGCGCGCGTCGGCTGACCGTCGTCGAGGCCGCGCTTGCTGCGGATCCGCGTCTTGGCCTTGTCGTCGATGCCGACGATCGTGACGATCGCGCCCGCTTCCTCGAGCACGCGGCGCGGCTCGCTCAGTTCGGCTTCTTCGAAGCCGTCGCCGATCAGCGCGGCGATACGCTTTCCTTCGATCCCTGATTGCATAACGGCGTCAACCTTCACGGGTTCGCAAGCGGTTCCCCGCAGCGATGGAACGCGCCCCAGAAGCAGCTCACGGACATGGCGCAACCGTGGCTACTGAGGTCCGCGCCGCAACGGTCGAGACCGCGGCTACACTCTGGAGAGGTTCGGCCACGCAGGCTCGGCGAAGATATCGTACGAGGCATTCGTCGACGGCATCAAGCGTTATGGGCGAGCTTGTGCGCGATCGTCGCTGGCCGGCGTTCACGCCGGCGCAGCCAGCAATGTAGAGCGCCACGTCTCCGGCTTAGACGCCAGGCGCGTTCAGTGGACGCGCCTGGAAAGCATCGCGAAGTCTCGAGTGGATGCGGGAGCAACTGCTGCACGGTGTAGCCCGCACTCAACAGCCGCCACGCCTCATCGCGCGAGAGCTTCGTGAAATCGGGCATCGTGACGCAGGGATCGAAGTCGCACGCCTGCGCGCCCGTTCCATCGGTCGATACCGCGAGCAGCGCTTCGAGTTGCGTCGCGCTTGGCCGCGTCGTGCGGTACAGTTCGCACATCGCGTTGGCGTGATCGCTGGCATTCGTCAAGGTGATGTGATCAGATGCGTCCGAACGTCGTACGCGGCGGTGTCTACGGACATCTCTTTCTCCGATCCGTCAGACGGCCGCGCCGAGCTGTTGCATGATGGCGGTCCAGCCCTCTGCGTGCCGGTCGCGCGAATCCACGCTCGCGAACTGCTCGTGGGTGAGCACGAGCTCCGTGCCGCCGGCCAGCTCGTTGAACTCGAGCGTCAGCAGCGTATCGTACTCGTCTTCCGGCTTGTCTTCTTCCCAGCGCCAAGTCATGGAGAGCCGCTCGGGCGGCCGCACGTCGCGGTACGTGCCGGCCACGTTCCAGCGCTCGCCGTCCGGCATGAGCATCACGATGCTGTACGAACCGCCCGTGCGCACGTCCATCCGAACCTCGGGGACGGTGACGTCGCCCGGGCCGAGAAATTTCATCGCGAGCTCCGGTTTCGTCCAGGCCTCGAAGACCCGCTGCGGCGGAGCCGCGTACGTGCGGCGCAGTATGAGTGCCGGAACGGCGACCGGCGTGCGTGTATCCGTCATTTTTTCTTCTTTCGTTTCGGAGATTCTGCGAGGAGAGCGTCGAGGCGATCGAGCGCGGCGTTCCAGAAGCTGCGCTGCTTGTCGACCCAGCCGGATGCGGCTTGCATGGCGGTCGGCGACAGCGTGCAGCGATGCACGCGCCCGAAGACCTGCCGCTCGAGCAGCCCCGACTCTTCGAGGACGCGGACGTGCCTGGAGATCGCGGGCTGCGATATGGAAAAACCCGATGCAATCTCGCCGACCGACAATGGTCCGCGCGCAAGCCGCTCGACGATCTGCCTTCGGGTCGGATCGCCCAGAGCGGAGAACACCGCGTCGAGATTTCCGGAACTATTAACCATAGCGTTATATAACAGTAACGTTAAATATTCCGGTTTGTCAAGGCCCGCGGCCGTCGACGGCCCCGAGCGTCCTCAGCCGGCGATCAGCGGATGGCGTGCTGCCGTTTTTTCAGCCCGATCCAGTAATACGCTCTCTCTCGGAGTGCCGTCCGCGCTCATGCCGACTCGGGCCGAATTTAACGTTCTCCTTAATCCCCTCCACGCGAAGATGCCTATGACGAACGTCGTCAGTCAAAAACCCTTCCGGCTCGATGAGCGCCTCGGGTGAAAGGCGTCGAAACGCTACAACGAAAAACCACCGGAAGACTGTGTTTACGGAATACCGTAACGGCGGGCAAATCGAGATTGTCGGCTCTACCCGACCGTGATGAGATATCTATTGTTGCGCGGCGCGATGTGCTGTATCGTTAGAAGGCGATCCGAACCTTCGTGCACCAAGCGGCATACATTACCGATCGTGGCGCTTCGCGCGGGGCATGAAGAAGTCGACCTTCACGGAACGCCCACCGGTTTGCGCTGAGAGCCGGCAGACCCATGGTCGTTCGCGGAGGCGATTCTCGACCATCTGCGCGACACCGGCATAAGTTCTGAAAGGACCACTACGTTCTTACGACGTCATCGGCCGGCGAAGCCGCGGTGTCCGTCATCACGGTTACGACCGCGTCAATCGTCGGCGTCTCGGGCTCGGCAATCCAAAATAAAAAGGCGTCTCAAGTGAATTTTGGTGGGCCGGCGAAGTGCAGTCCCTAACGATGAAACGCGCAATCAATCTGCTTGCGGTGATCACATTTGCTGCATGCTCTCACGGCAGTAGCGGCACCGCGACGACGGGCAGCACAGCAACGCCGGCCGGCCCAGTGGCGTCCCCGAAACAGGCCTCGCCGGCTTTCAAAAGCGCCGCAAAGCGCTATTTTTCAACTTTATGTATACTATGGTGACGGACTTCCGTTTTGGCTCGTTTTTCAACTGCCTTCGTGGCCCTACGTTGACCCGCCGGCGGATGTCCACCTGAGATGCTAACTTTGGCTTGAAAGACG
>JAABUJ010000411.1_pt1 | contig 85870 bp, 83 predicted proteins | sample 5559131 | NCBI WGS metagenome assembly JAABUJ01 (sample SAMN10711875, study PRJNA513366) | rock metagenome | isolation source: Antarctica rocks | place: Antarctica: Victoria Land, Mt New Zealand nord | collected 2016-01-07 | reverse complement strand
CGAATTTGACCCCCCCCCCCCCCCCGGGCTCCATGCGAGCAGGCCCCATGTCTCTGCATGCAGCCATGGTGGACACGCATGCAGGCCTATTCTGACTGCCACAGGCCAGCGCTACAACAGCCCGCGGACCGCAGATCGATGCGCGCACTTGTGCGCTCGCCGGATCGGCGGTGCGCTCACAGGCGCTCTTCTGGCTGGCGGCAGCCGCCCCCAGTGCGTGGTCATACAGTAGCAACCCTGGCCGAGCCTCACACACCAAGCAGCGCAGCAGATGCGCTGATGTCCCAGTGCGCCCGGCTGCGCAGGGACCAAGCAGGCGCTCTGCACGACCATGCCATGCAGCAGCGCTGGCCGCCAAAACACCGCCGGTGCACTGATTACCCAGACGCTGAGTTCTCACCCAGCAGTGACAGGGAGGCTGCCTGCCATGCGTGCCTGCCGCGCAGTGCTGGCCGCCCGAAGAGGCTGGGAATGCGCTTGCGGCCCAAAATGCTGCCGCCTACCCGGCAAATACGGGGTATGCGTCCCCGGGAAGCGTGCCCTGCGAGAGCCCGCCCTGGCCGTTGAACGTGGCGGCCGAAGAACTGACGCCGGGCGTCGCTCCCGTGCGCTGCGTGGGCGGCACGAAGAAAAGCGGCTGCGGCGCCGGCGCCGGCGCGACGCCCTGCGCGCGCGCGTCCATTTGCTGAGCCGCGCGTGCACCATATGCAAGGGCAGCAGTGCGGCGTGTCAGCGCTGGCTCGCCCAGGGCATCACACCGGGCGTAATGACATGTGCAGCAGCACAGATGGCCGCACACAGCAGAGCGAGGAGCGCCGGCAGCGCACCCGCGCGGGCACCCGGGGGGCGGGCGTCGCGCTGGCCCTGGCCGCCTGCGCCGCCGCGGCCGCCTGCGCAGCCGCCTGCTGCGCCTGCGCCTGCTGCGCCTCCACCTGGGCGGCCTGCCCGCACAGCCGCGCCGCCCGTCACCCCAGCGTAGCTAGCGGAGCCTTTTTGCCCCCCCCCCCCCCCCCCCCTTCAAACAAAAACCTGTCATATGTGCTGGGCGTTGCACGAAAAGTCTTGGGCGTGTTGTCGGCAGCAAAAGGAGGCGCGGGCATCTTGCATGCGGGTATCGCGTCCCAGAGGGGCAGGAGGGGCTCAGCGATAGGCTTGTGCGGAGCAGCTGACGAGCATGTGCCCGGCCCGCGACGAGCGCGCGCACTGCAGCTGACAAGCATGTGCGCCTGCCTAGACAGCGACGGGCGCGCGCCTGCTGCTGCGCCTGCTGCTGCGCCGTGGCGGGCGTCGTGACGGGCGTCGCGCCCGCCGCAGCCGGCGTCGCGCCCGCCGCGGCCGGCGTCGCGCCCGCCGCAGCCGCCGCGGCCGGCGTCGCGGCCGGCGTGGCTGGCGCCGCCTGCTGCGGCACATGCGCATGCGGAAGGGCGTCAGGTGCAGCCGTGACACGCGGCGCCGCTGCCATGCGGGCAGCGCCGCCGGAGCGCCGACCTCAGGCGGAAGCGCACATGCAATGCGAGCTTGCGATCAGAGGTTGCCACCATGCAGGACATGGGCCCCGCTTCGCCGCAGCTTGCACAGGCGTGTCTGCACAAGCGAGACCCGGGCGGCCGGGCAAGCGCGTGCAAGGCTGCACACCTGCTGTGCCTGCCGCTGCTGGGCCGCCGCCGCGGCCTGCATGCAGGACACACCCATGTCATGCGCGCTGCGAGCCACCATCAGCAACCCCTGCGAGGCACTGCCGCAGCCTACCGTGGTGCTTCACCTGTGCTGCGGCTGCACTGCCTTTGTCAGCGGAGCGAGCCCACTCAACCTCAGTGTTGAGGCTGCCAGGCAGCCTCTGAGATGCACATACAGCCGTAGGCGTGCCAGACTGCCCCGCATGATGCCGTGAGGCTCCCGGTGCTGTGCGCCCCGATGTGCCGTTTGCAATGAGAAACAATCTGCGCCAGTCAGCGCACTGCCGCATCTGCAGGCTGCCTGCTCAGCGCCCCAAGCCACGCCTGATCACACAGCCCGCCGAACGACGCGGAGGCAGGTCATTGGTGCGGGGGGCACGCCTGCTGCTGCTGCGCCGCTGCTGCCGCCGCCTGAGGCAGCAGCAACTGCGTGTCAGTTTGTCGCCAAGACTTAGGTGCACACACCCATGAGACAAAGCCTCATAAGGGGACTGCGACATGGCTTCCCGGCACACCTGATGGCGTGCGGCGTGCTTGTTGCCTTAGCAGCATGGCTGCAGCGCCAATTGCGTTGCGAACACGACATGTCATGGGTGGCTGCAGCCTAAATCAGACGAACAGTCCAACGCCACAGCAGTGCATGACTATGTGCTCCTTATTGGAACAACTACAGCGGGGCCCTAACATCACCCCGCCACCCTTCAGCCCAGCCTGGTTGCCAAGCTGGCGCGCAGCACATAGAGAACAGCACAAGCAGCAGAGGCACGTGCAGCACCTGCTGCTGCTGAGCAGTTTGCTGCTGCTGGGCGGTCTGTTGCTGCTGGGCGGCCTGCTGCTGCTGGGCGGCTTGCTGCTGAGCTGCAGCTTGCGCCTGCATGGCAAGTGGCAATCATCAGCGCCAGTGCCAGACTGCACATGCGGCCCCCTGTCCCTGCTGCTGACGCAAAGTGTACAGCGCACGATGAAGAAGGCCGCAACATGCAGTGGGCACAGTGAGTACCCAGCACGAGCCCCCGACAATAAATATAATACACCCGAGGATTCCTTGTTCGAACATGCAAGGGCATGGACGCGGGCAGCAGTGGTGCGCCACAGCAAAGTCATTGCAGCGCCAGCGCAGCGCAGGGCCCCGGCGATAGGCGGGCGGCCGCGCCTGCTGTGCCTGCTGCGCCTGTGCGACCTGCGCCTGCGCCGCCTGCGCCTGCGCGGCCGTCCCACCAGTCTGGCAGCCGCACATACGCCCATGACTCGTCATGAAGGCCGCGGCCAGGCTGCCCCACATGCGCGTGCGACCCACAAGCCAAGGGCGCGCGCCCGGCCGAGGGCAGTGCACCAAGCGCGGCGGGCGCGGCAAAAGGAGGCAGGGCAGGCGGCGCTCTCATGCGCATGGGGCCTGCACGGGTCCGGGGCTGCATGGCCGCAGGGCATCGTGTGTGATGGGGCGCGGCGCACCTGGGCCGCGGGCGTGGGCGGCGGTGTGGCGGGCGCCGCGGGCGCCGCGGGCGGCCCTGGCACCGGGATCGCGCCCGGCGTGCTCGTGGGCGCAAACACGGGCGTGTTGAACACCCCCGGCGGCAGCGTCGGCTGCAGCGTCGCGTCGGGCGCGAACAGGTTTTTGATGTCGGTAAAGTTCGGCGCGACCGCGAGCGCCTGCGGCGCGCGGCAGGGTAGGATGAAGTAGAATAGGGCCAGCCGGGTCGCACGCTGCGGGCAGGGCTGCAGGAGGTGCTCGGCGCGCCCGCCGGCGCGGCACCGAGGCGATGGGGCTGATGAAGACTTCAGTACACAACATATGCATGCATGTGTGAGGCCCGCGCCTGCTGCTGCTGCGCGTTCTGCGCATACTGCTGCTGCGCCTGCTGCGCCTGCTGCTGCGCCGCCTGCTGCTGCTGCTGCTGCTGCTGCTGCGTCGGCTGCTGCGTCTGCTGCTGCACCTGCTGCGCCTGCTGCTGCGCCTGCTGCTGCGCCGCCTGCTGCGCCGCCTGCTGCGACGCCTGCTGCTGCTGCTGCTGCGCCGGCTGCTGCGTCGGCTGCTGCGTCGCCTGCTGCTGCGCCTGCGATGCCTGCTGCTGCTGCTGCTGCGTCGGCGCCTGCGTCGGCTGCTGCTGCGCCTGCTGCTGCGCCTGCTGGGCAGCCTGGGAACGCAGCACCAACCCGTCAGATCACAGAACATCACCGCTACATGATCTCAATGACGGAGCGGAATGCGTCAACAGTCTCAAGCACTGCAGCGCACCTGCGCCTGCTGCGCCTGCTGCGCCACCTGCTGCTGCGCCTGCGCACACACAAGGGATGTTGCTCTATCAGCCCGGCGCCTGGGCCGTGCATGGAGGGCCCAGCCAGTCTGAGAAGCATCGCACAGCCATGCATGCACGCGATCTGCAGTGTTGCCGTGGTAGGTACCGATGCCGCTTCCCCCTAAAAGCGGCAAGGCTTGCTGCATGGCAAGGTAGTAAATATGATGCAGTTATCAGCGACCTGGGGGTCCCATGCACGCATGCAGCACAGGCCCATAGCGCCGGCGGCAGGCCAGCCACACCCACACCAGGATGAGCGAAATGGAGTGGCTAGCGCGCCTGCTGCTGCGCCTGCGAGGGTGCGGCAGGCGTCGGCGCTGGCGTGGCCTGGTCGGCCTGCGGCTGCTGCGCCGGCTGCTGCGGCGCCGGCGTCGCAGCAGGCGCCTGCTGCTGCTGCTGCTGGGCCTGCGGCCAGCACGGGCCGTCAGCAGCTGGCGCGCGACACGCCGCAGGATCAAGCACGTCAGGAGCGCCTGCTGCTTGGTTCCACACGCTGCGCTGTTTAAACATCACACGGCCAGAGCAGAGAGTGCGGGGGCCGCACCTGCTGCTGCTGCGCCTGCTGCTGCTGCGCCGGCGGGCTCGGGCCAGCAGGCGGCTGCGCGGCGGGCCCGGCCGCCTGCGCGGGCGGCCCCGAGGGCGGCGCCTTGCCCTGTGCGGCCTGCGGCTGTGAGGCGCCCGGCGGCGGCGGCGGCGGCGGGGGCGGCGGCGGGGGCGGCGGCGGGGGCGCGGGGCTGCCGGAGCTGCCGGCCCCGCCGCCGCCGCCGCCGCCGCCGCTCCCGCCCGAACCCTTGGAAGGAGAGCCCTGCGCGGCGGGCACGCCCTGGCCAGTATCCTGGCTCGCACCCTGACCAGCCCCCCCGCTCTGGCTCGCAGGGGGTGCCTGGGCTCCCGCCGCGCCGGCCGCCGCAGGCGCGGGCACCGGCGCGGGCGGCTGCGGCTGCGCTTGCGCTGCCTGCTGCTGCTGCTGCTGCTGCTGCTCCTGCGCCGCGCCTGCCTGCGCGCCGGCGCCGGCGGCCGCCGCACCGGCTGCGGCGGGCGCGGGGGCCGCTGGCGCCGTCGCGGGCGCGGCAACAGGCGAAGCGGCGGCCGCTTGGGGCGCTGGAGTGGCCGTCGGGATCACCGGCGGTGGCTGTGCAGGCGCCGGCGTTGCCGGTGCAGGCGTGGCGCCCGGCACAGCACTCGCCGCGGGGCCGACCACTGCGGCAGCGGCCGGGCCTGCGGCCGCTGTGGGCGGCGCCGCCGCGGCAACAGGCGCGCTGGGCGGCGGCGCGGCGGCGGCCGCGGCTTCAGCGGGCGGTGGCGCAACGGCGGCAACGGCTTCGGCGGGCGGCGGCGCGGCGGCGATGGCGGCTGCAGTGGACGGCGGCGTGGCCGCAGCAGCGGCTGCAGCGGCTGCAGCGGCTGCAGCGGCAGCGGCAGCGGCTGCAGCGGACGGCGGCGCGGCGGCAACGGCGGCTGCAGCGGTCGGCGGCGCGGCAGCCACGGCTGCCTCAGTGGGCGGCGGCGCGGCAGCCACGGCTGCCTCAGCGGGCGGCGGCGCAGCGGCGGCGGCCGCGGTGGGCGGTGGCGCGGCGGGGACGGCGGCGGGCGCGGCTACGGGCGGCGCAGCAGGCGCGGCCGTGACGGCGGGCGCGGGCGCCGGCGCGGCGAGCGCGGGCGCGGGCGCGGCGGCCGCCTCGATGTTGCGCACCGTGCCGGGCGGCACGACCACAAACACGGTGTCGAAGTAGCACAGCACCGGGCTGGGCCCGTTGGGGTTGGGCGTCACCGTGCTTTCGCCCGGCAGGAATGCCTTGAGCCCTGCGCGCCGCCGCCGCCACGCCTCAGCGCGCGAGCGACCGGCGGCCTCGCCCTCTCGAACGGCTTGCCGCCGGCCCTCGCTGCACAACGGCAGGCTCCCACACATGTGCAGACGCATGCCGGCAGGCGCAGCCTCCTGACACTCTCGCACCGCACTATAGACAGCTGCGGCTCTGCACAAGCCACGGGCCACACGCCACACGCCACACGCCACATGCCAAAAGCCACAAGCAAGCCATACGCCGCGAGCCCGCCCGCGCCCGGCGCGCACCCGCGGTGACGGTGATGTTCTGGCGCGCGGGCACCGAGCTGGCCAGGAAGTCGAGGCGCACGAGCCCGCTGGCGCGCTCGAACGGGAACGCGATGTCGGTGCGGTTGGGCAGGTCGGTGATGAAGGTGATGATGAGGTACGTGTTGCGCCCGCCGACCGGCTGCGGCTGCGGCACGATCACCGAGCGCGTGCCCTGCTCCACCGGGACGACCAGCGGCGCCAGCACTGCGCGGTCAGGGTCAGCGGTCGGGGTTAGCGCTGAGCCTATAACCGCGCGGCGTCAGCGCGCCCGCCCCGGCTGGGCGCCGAGTGGCGGGCCGCCCCAGCGGGCGCGGCGCCGCCCGGCACGCGCCCCGCGCCGCCCGGGCGGCCCGCCGCAGCTGTACCGTTGTGACGGGCCGCGCAGCCTGTTGGCCGCGCGCCCGGGCTCATCAGCCTGCCGGGTGCCCTGTCAGCACAGCCCAGCGTTTACCAAAGGGCCCCATGCGAGCGGCCCCGGCGCAGACGCGTGTATGACGCCTGCATCCCGCTTCTGGCCGCGCCGCTGCCATGTCTATCTGCCTGCTGGCCTTCTGCCAGGCGAGCCCAAATGAGCATCAGCCGCCTGCCTCGCCCTTCGTGCATGCCCCAAGCGCGTCATGACTGCCACACGCAGCTGGACTCTGGGCGAGCGCACGCGCATGCATCCAACTGTTGCGTGAGCCCTGTATGACGCTGCTCCCGCCGCTGCAAGTACACACTGCTTGGCAGCTGAGCCGTGGCTTGCTCCAGACCTGGGAACCGTGTCAGGCTCCCCCGCCGACGCTGCTGCCTGCCCCACCGCTCGCCACGCCCGCCCACACGCCACTGCCCTCCTGCTCGAATACCCCCTGCACCTGCGCGGGCCGCCTGCAGGGCGCACCATCCGAGCGGTTCGCCGCGCCGGCCAGCCCCTGCACCGCGCACTGCTGCGGGCAGCGCGGGATGTTCGCGGGCGCCGTCAGGTTGAACGGCACGCAGCCGGGCGGGTTGTTCGAGACGCCGACCTGCGCGCACGTCCGCGCCGCGCAGCACATGAGCCTGGACTGCTTGCCGTGCTGCTGTGTTTGGCCGAATAAGGCCCCAGGTTGCTCAGCTGGACGCAACAGTCCGGGAGCAGCCGGGAGCGACACGCGCGCGGCACCGCTAGGCGAGACCAGGCATGTGCAGCAGCAGGTTGAGGTGGCAGGGGAACAGCAAGGCGCAGGCAGGGCTTGGTCTCAGCGACCCACCTGTATGGTGACGTTGGGAAATGACGGCGCGTTAGCAGGCAACAGCGCCACAGTTTTGAGCCGGCGGCGCAGCCTCAAGTGCGTCCCTGCGTACCATTCAGGAGCGCATCAGCCTTCATAAGCTGCGGACCAAACCCAGGCACTTGGCGCGCGCAGGCAAGCGCCAGACGACGCGCTAAGCGAGTGTTGCATGCCCGCGCGCCCAGCAGGTCTGTGCACAGCTGCTGTGACTGTTCACCATGCAGACCCTTTACACTCATATATTGCCAGTGCAGGGCGAGGCAAGGGCGCGCTCACCTTTCGGCTCCTGTGCATCTGCGCCGGCCATCAACGCAATCACCACCACAACTGCCAGCGCGGCCGCTCCGCGGCGCACAGCCGCGTGCACAGCCATGCCCGCAGGCTGTGCTGCCCTGGACCCTTTGCAGCCGCAGCGGGGCTGCTCCAGGCGCCTGCTCGCAGCCTAGCCCTATCTAGCTTCAGGCACGGGTGGGCTCCTCTGATGGACACAGGCGGAGCGGAGGCAGGCCGCCAGATAAGAGGCGCCCGTGTGTCGTGGGCTTGGGGTGAGGACGTACTTGCTGCACGTCCCTGCTACACTTCGGTTTGGCAACCGGCTGTCCCGGTTTTCTGTGAGCGCTGTCCCGACCGGCTATCGGGAGCACCTCGATGCAACAGGGAGCACGAGAGGAGTTTCACGAAACTCGATTGTACTCACTCGGGTTCAAACCCTAAAGCGGCGCCTACCTCCGACAGACCAGACCGGCTTACCCGCCTCCTGTGTGCTGCAGTCAAGCAGACAGACACAACCCAATAGCAGACCTCGCGCAGACTGCTCCGCTGACAGTGTAATCGTGAACATATAAAGATCGTTCCTGCGTGCGCGCCACAGTCGCACTCGCTTGTTCAACACCCCTGGCTCTATGCAACAGGTGCAGTGCAGTGCCTCGCGCAGCGTGAACAAAGTCGGATGCAGCTACTGCAGCGGACCTGAGGCGCTGGCCATGAGCTACTGTTATAAGCCTCCCCAGATAACAGAGCCTGTGGGCAGGCTCCTAGCAAGCTATTTCGTCTGATCCCGCACTGTGCTGCCGCGAGTGCGTGCATGTTCAGGGCAAGCCCACTTGCCCCGTCCAGCTGTGGCCATAAGGCGTAGTTGTTGCAAAAGTTTGGTTAGTTCCCCCTGCCCACCAAACCTAAGTCCGCTCCGCAGCAAGCAATACGTCCCGCTTTGGCAGGCCCTGTGCGCCCAGCACCACGCCCTACCCTGCGTTACCCCGCGACCACCAGACCGCTGGCGGCGGCGGCGGCGGGGGCGGCGGCGGCGGCGGGGGCGGGGGCGGCGGCGGCGGTGGGTGCGCAGCCCCAGCAGCGCTGCTGTACTGGCTGTAGTGGCTTGCCGGCGCAGAGCTGGCCGGCGCGTAGCTGGGCCCCGGCGCCGCTCCAGGTGAGGACCCCGACGAGGACCCCGACGAGGACCCCGACGAGGACCCAGACGAGCCTACAACGCAGTTCACCAGGCCTCAGCATGCTCTGCAGGCACTGCGCTTTCTTCAGACAGAGCCCGCGGCCCAGAACCGCGGCCGAGCATGCGCGCCGAGGCGCCGATTCTGACAAGTGCAGGCCGCAGCAGTGCTTGCAGGGTGTGTGAGCTGTGACGAAGCAGCCAGCCTGTGGGTTTGTCCGGGGCTGCAACGCGCACCGTGCGGCGGCGGCGGCGGCGGCGGCGGGGGCGGCGGCGGCGGCGGCGGCGGCGGAGGTGGCGGCGGCGGCGGCGGGTGCGATGGCGAGCTGCCGGCAGATCCCTGCTGCACACCAAACACCCGCCGTTGCTCACAGGCGGACATGATGACGAGGATGGACAGATGTTATACCTAACAGTCACCACAACATGGCACAGTGCGCATGTGTCAGCTGCTCTGCCCCCGACATGTCACATGCCTGCGCCACAGCCCGACATGCAGTTGGTATGCTGTTGTGCCTTCAGACAGAGTTTGAGTTGGGCATGAGGCGCGCCTGCGCGCCACTGTACACGCGCGGCTGGCTCCGCGCGTACGAGCCAGGCGTGCTGCTACCGCCGGACGCCGGCGCGCCCGCGGCCGGCAGCGTCGCCGGGCCCTGCGCTGCGCCCTGCAGCGCGCTGCCTGGTGCGCTCGGCAGCAGCGGCCCCGCAGGCGGCAGCAGCGGCCCCGTAGGGCGCTGCGGCGCGCTGGCGGCTGCGGCCTGGACCGCGGGCGCGGGCGCGGGCGCGGAGGGTACAGAGTACGAGGAGACGGGCAGCCGCTCGGATGCGCTCGGCGAGGGCACCGCCACAGGTGCTGCCAGGAGCGGCGCGCTGGCATTGAAAGCGCCTGCGCCCAACCACGCCCAGTGCCCCATCAGCCACAGCCCGGGCAGGGAGTACTAGTCAACAGTCGCAGCTGTGCAGCATCGGTGGACTGTCACACAGCGCGCAACACCGCGCGGGTGGGGCCCTGCCTTCAGGCCCTGCCAGCTCTGTGTACAGGAATAGGCGGGGCCGAGCAGGGGGCAGGGCGTATGCCCTGCGCTGGCGCGCATGGCAGCCTGCCAGCGACAACACACCGGACCGCACTTCAGGCATCCAGTGTCAAGCCTCAACCAGGTGGCGCCATCAGCACCCTGCCACCTGGCTCGCTGCAACTGGAAAGAAGCACAGGCGCCCCGCCTGGACGGCAAGGGGACAGGGGCAGCGGCGCACCGGCTGGGGCGGGTGCGGAAGCAACAGGCTGCGGTACCGCCTCCGCCGTGCCGCCCGCGGTCGCCAGCGCACCGGGCGCGGCGCCCAGCGCCGCGGGCGCGGCCGCGGCAGGCGCTGCCGCCCCGGGCGGCGCGCCCAGCGCTGCAGGCGCGGGGGCGGGCGCGACGACCGGCGCGCCTGCGGCCGGCGCCGCGGCTGTGCCGGCGGGCGATGGCGCTGCCGCGGGCACGCCCGCGGCCGCGGCGCCGCCTGCGGGCGCCGGGGCAGCCGCAGACGCGCCCACGACCGAGGCCTCGCTGACGAGCGGCGAGGCGACCGCCGGCGCCGCGGCCGCCAGCGCCGCAGGCGACGGCGCGGCCGCGGGCACGCCTGACTCGGACACGGGCACGCGCGAGCCGGGCGAGGTGGCCCATGTGTAGCGGGGCGAGCTGGCGGCGAGCACGGGGCTGGGCGACGGGCCCGGCGCCAGCCCCGTGCCCACCACCAGCGCAACGGGCTCGGGCCCCGGCGCGAACACGCCGGCGGCCGCCGCCACGCTGGACGCGGCCAGCAGCGCGGCGGGCGCCGGCGCGCGCACGCTGACGAATAGCGCCGCGGGCGCCGGCGCGGGCGCCGCGCCCGCGGGCGGCGCCTCGGCGGGCGCCGGCGCAAGACCGGGCGCGGCCACGGGCGGCTCGGGCAGGCTCGCCGCCGCCACGGCGAAGTCCGGCGCGGGCGCCAGGTACGTGGGCGCCGCCGCCGCCGCCACCGCCGGCGCGGGCGTCGCTGCGAGCTCGGGCGGCGCGGGCGTCGCTGCGAGCTCGGGCGCGGGCGCGGGCGCGAGCTCAGGCGCCGGCGCGAACGCCGGCGCCGGCATGGCGGCGAGCTCGGGCGCGGGCGCGGGCGCGAGCTGCGGCGCAGGAGCGACGGCCGCCGCCTCTGCGGCGGGCGCCGGGGCCGGCACGGCGGCCGCCTCGGGCGCGGGCGCGGGTGCGAGGCTCCCCGGCGCGAGCGCACCCGCCGCAGCCTGTGCGCTGGCGGCGGCGGAGGTGGTCTCCGCTGGCGAGGGCGCAGGCGCCAGCGGGGCGCCCAGCGCCGCGGCGGCGGCCGCCTGGGGCTCCGGCGCGGGCGCCAGGGCCGGGTTGGGCGCGAGCGCCGGCGCCGGCGCGGGCGTCGCTGCGAGCTCGGGCGCGGGCGCGGGCGCGAGCAGGGCTGCGGGCGCGGGCGTCGCTGCGAGCTCGGGCGCGGGCGCGGGCGCGAGCAGGGCTGCGGGCGCGGGCGCGGGCTCAGGGCTGGGCGCGGGCGCCTCGGGCACCATGGCCACGACCGCTGCCGCGGGCAACGGCGCGGGCGCCGGCGCCGCGCCGCTCGCGCCGCTCAGCTCGGCCGGCGGCGCCGGCGCAGGGGCGGCCACGGGCGCGGGCGCCGCCGCGGGCGAGGACTCGGCGGCGGGCGCCGGCGCGGGCGCCTGCACATAGTCCGCGGCGCCCGGGATGGACCCGGCCGGGACCACCACGAAGGCGATGTCCAAGTAGCACAAGGCGCGCGCGCCCGAGGTCGCGTTGGTGTCCAGCTCGCTCTGGCCCGGCGCGAAGCGCTGGTTGCCTGCGCGCCGGCGCAGGACCGCGCTCAGTGCCGCGCACAAGGTGTCTGACTCTGCTGCGCGGCAATAGTGCTCACAGCTGTTCATTGGTGAGGTGCTTCTCCCAGGCTCGTGCGGTGCCAGCGCAGCGCCTGCGGCGCGCCGCAGGCCTGGCCGCGCCGCGCAGCCGTCGAAGTCAGTGGGCACCCGGCGCCAGGGCTGAGCATGTTCCCCATTACACGGTGACGCATGCAAGGGCGCCTCTGCGCAGGTCGGTCCGCCAGCCACGCAAGCTCCTCGAGCCTGCAGCCCGCCGGCGGCCCTGCCCACAGGCCCCACCTCCGGCGCGCCATCCAGCCCAGGGCTGCTGGCGCCGCCGCGCGCCGCACCGATCGTGACGGTCACGTTCTGGCCGACCGGCGTGGAGTTGGCCAGGAAGTCGAGGTACTCCAGGCCGTAGTTGCGTGCGAACGGGAACTGGACGTCCGAGCGGTTCTGCAGGTCGGAGATGAAGGTGATGGTGTTGAACGTGCGCGTGCCGTTGTAGACCGCGGGCGCCATGCGCACCTGCGAGCGCGCGCCCTGCTCCACGGGGATGCGCACGGGGCTGACCTCTGCGCGCGCGGGGCGTCCGCTGCCGCGTCAGCATGCGTCCGCGCTCAGCGCCTTTGTCTCCTTCCCATGGGATGGCAGATGCTCAAGGGAGGGGCACAGCAGATCCCAAAGCCATACTCAGCAAACATGCCAGCATAAACACGGCTCTGGCGTAGAGTGCTGACCTGGAAGTCACTGTGTCACATGTCCCTGGAGCCGGATGCGTGCCATGCATGCAAACTGCAATGCACAGAAACAACGAGTGGGGCTGCCTGTGCGGCCGCCAGCACGCGCGCGCATGACACCCTGCACCGCCTCACGGGGGCGCGGCCAAGCTGTGGGCCGGCGCGCACGTGGAGCAGAGACGGCGGTGCCGTTGAGCAGCACTAGCGTGGCGTAGCACTGCCAGTCGCAGGAGGTGCCCCCATCCGCCTTTGCCTCAGTGTACGGCACGCAGTCCCCGGGGCCCAGCGTGACCTGCAGTTGCAGGCGGTGCGGGATCACGCTTGGCACAGGGAGCCGGCCTGTGTCCGGCCTCTGCCCCCTTGCCTGAGCACCTTGCAGCGGTTGCAGCTGAGGCAGGCGGACGCTTCAGGCGCTTGCAGCACTTGCGAGGTATGCTGCCTGCTCACCGTGCGTCCGCCACAATATGTATGGACGTTCCAAGCTCCTGCTGTCCACACTGTGCTGAGCTAGTGCTGCGTGCGCTCACGGTTGGAAATGTCTCCGCTCAAGCACCTCAGCTGTGACGCACTGAAGAACAATGCGCTGGTGAACCTGTGTTGCTGCAAAAGGGGCAGGCAACGCAACACCTCCGCTTTTCAGCGCGGTGGGTTCCAGCGGGTAGCGTGGCGGCGGCATGCGCTCCAGACGCTGCACAGCCTCCACACAGCCTGCCTTCGAGCGGCCAGCGTCAGCAGCTGTCGCCGCACCTGCAGGGCCGCGTTGGGGAAGTAGGGGTCGTTCGAAGGCAGGACAGACAGCGCCTGGAGCTGCCTCCGCGGCGCGCTGGCACGCCTGCCGGGCGCGCCCCACGCCCACCTGGCTCCACCGAGCGCGCCTGCGCGCCCCGCGTGGCTTTCCGGGTTGGTGCAGGCCCAGCTGCAGCGGTGTGAAGAGTGCAGAGGAAAGGGCGGAGGGCGGAGACCGCTTGCCTGGGACGGCTGCAGCTGCTGAGCAGAGCACCAGGAGCACCAAGGCCCCTTGTCGAGGCGCCATTGGCACGCCTAGTCGCGCACAGACGCCGAGATCACTCCGGCCGCTCACCAGGCTCCTGCATCAGACTTCACCTGGGCATGCAGCCCGTCCGCTGCCGTTCTGCGACCGCGACGCTGACCAAGACTGCGTGTTGAAAATTCCCAGGAACAAGACGTGATAACCCAAGAGGCTCGATTCTCTTCAACGGTATTGATCCAATCTCCGGTTCCGGACTTCGGGCTTATGCGAGGCCGCCGGTGAGGCGTCGACCACAAGGCAGAATTATTACTGTGCTTGATGGCCCCTTGTGCTTGCTGCCGCACGGGAACGTCTTGCCATGGCCGGGTAAACGAGCAGGTGAGTCACAGGGTTCGAAAACACCTGTTGAGACCTATGCTCGATTAGAAAAATATTTAAAAGAACGTCGGAAAACAGTGTGCAGACGTCGGAACGTCAGAAAACAGTGTGCAGACGTCGGAACGTGTTGACATCAGACGTTAGTTATCTATATGCGGGCTGCTAGGCTGGTTTTACGGGTGCGGTGCGGCATCTTGCAGACTTGCGTTGGGCGCTGTAAGGTGCTGCGCAGCAGACTGACTAGCTCTGAGCGTGGCCAGGGTGACCGCAAGGCCAGATTGTCCAAACGCGCACTGCCTACCAGCCGCTACTTTTCTTCTTCCCGCCTGTATGTGCTCGCTCCCTTCCAGAGCCTGCACCAAAGGCTGTGCCCTTTGACAGATCTCCTCTGGACCTGTCTGCAACACCAGTGGCCCTCCATCAACTTCCTGACTGCAAATGCTCGCCCATGCACGCGCGCCCAATAAAGAGGTGCACCGCAGGCAACGCCAGCGCCGCAGCACAGTGCTCTCTGGACCTTGCAATGGCCGGCGCTCGGCTGGCGTAAGGGCACCCTTCTGCACATCCTGCAGAGCGGAGAGCGCGGACAGCTGGTTCGCGCATGGCCCGCCGCAGAGGCAGAGCACTGCACAGAGAGCGCACCGGAGGCGGCCGCCAGCCGCGCTGTGGAGGCGCGACATCGTCGTGGCAGGCAACAACACAGAGGCGATCGGCATTGATGCAGCCGGTAGAGCCTTCGGACCAGCCCGAGCGCCCTGTTCACTCACAAACGGCCCCAGGCACCACGACCTTAGCAGGCTCACTCGTTCTGGTCCTGGCTCTTGCTGCAAGGCGCTGAGGAGGCGCAAACACCACCGCAGTCGCTCGGTCGCCGTGGCAGAGCAGCCCAGCGCAGTCCACCGCCTGGCGCGCACGCAGGGCGGCCCCGGCTGCAGGTCCTCGTGCTGCCGGGCAACCCGGGCTACTGCGAGTTCTACGCGCCGTTCCTGGCAGCGCTGCACGCCGAGCTGCGCGGCGGCGCGGCCATGGCCTGCGCGTCGCACCTGGGGCACCACTGCCGCGCGGCGCGGCCCTGCGGCCACGTATTCGGCCTGGCGCAGCAGCGCGCGCACGCCGCGGCGCTGGTGCGGCAGGCCGGCGCGGCGCGCGGCGGCGCCCCGGTCGCGCTTGTCGGCCACTCGCTGGGTGCGCGCGGCGCGTGCCGCCTCGGGTCTCTGGAGCAAGTGTGCAGCGCATGCAGGGTGGGTCGCTGCCCCGGTGCCTTAGGCTGCTGAGACAGTGGCGCAGCCAGTGCCCCCCGCGGCATCGCCCATGCGGCAGTGCAGTGCCAGGCGGCCCGGGACAGGGGCTTGATAGGTCGCCTGCGCCTGCAGCGCCCCTGCTGGCTCGCGGCCGCCGCCAAAGCCCGGTCATGCACAACGAGTTCTAGCCTCTCCAGAAACGCTGTGCGTCTGCGCGTGGCCAGCACAGGCGCATACCTGGCGGTCCACGCCGCCGCCGAGGTGGAGGCGGGCGACCCGTCGGCGGCGGGCGGGGAGGGCGGCATCGGCCCGGCCGCCCCGCCGCATGTGGCCAAGGCGCGCCCAAGCGCCGCGCAGGCGCAGACAAGCTACTGCGCCCGCGCCCGAAGTGTGTGCGGAAGGCCTGCTGCCCAGCGCCACGTCTGAGGGTGGGGATAGGATCGCCCGACCGCACGTTCCGGAGCACCAAAACAGGCCCACGAGGCACGACGTGCAGCATGAACCGGCGCCCTGTGCCCTGCAGGTGCCACCTTCCCGAGGCTGTGTGCTACGCTCCGGACCTGCCTGCACCCCTGCTCTCCACACGAGCACAACGCACGCCCCTGCATACGGCAGGTCGTTGGCCTTTTCCCGTTCCTGGCGGTGGACCGCGCGTCGGCGGTGCAGCGCGCGGCGGCGGCGGGCGCGCGCGTGCCGCGCCTGATGGGCGTCCTGGGCGCCGCGGCTGGCCGCCTGCCTGAGCGCGCGGCGCGCTGGGCGCCGCGGCGCCTGGCAGGCGCGCGCCGCATGTCACCAGGACAGTATTATACTGTCACAGAGTAAGGCAGACACGTTGCCAGTAGCAGCACGACCTCTCCTGCTGGTGCGTGCCGCAGGCAGGGCTTGCAGGGCATGCTTTGCCTGCCGCCTGATCCCCGTGAGGGCTCCGTCTCCCATGGCATGCAGTGACGTGCGGCCGGGCTTGGACGCCGCGGGCAGGCGCCGACGCGCACGCCGAGGCGGCGGTGGCGCGCTGCCTGACCGGGCACGCGTTCCGCAACTTCTTTGCGCTCGCGCGCGACGAGTTCGACGCCCTGGCGCGGCCGGACTGGCGCCCGCTCACGCGCCTGGGCGCGCCGCGCGCTGGGGGCTTGCGCCGGGGTTGTGGCTAGTGCCCGGGGCGCCGCGCTGCCTGGCGCGCTTACGAGCGTGGCAGCGCCGGCCGCGTCAGCAGAGCCGCCGAGTGTGCGCCAGAGCGACAGCGTCTTGATGCGCATGGGGCATGCATGTTTATGGGTTCAGGCGATGCTGGCGCCGCTCCTTCTTTGCTGCTGGGTCCCTGTGCTGTGCAGGCATGGCCAGGGCCGCGGTCCGCATGCTGCAGGCCTAGCTGCGGGCGCCCGCCCGCCTCGGACGCGCGCGCCCCGGGGCACGAGCAGGCGGAGGCGAGCTGGGCTCCAACAAGCATCACAAGTCGCGCGTCCGGGATCCTAACCCCTAACCTATGCTGGCCCTGCAGCGCAGGCCCGCGCGCCGCCCTGCTCTGCTCGCGCGGCGACTGCTGGTTCCCGGGCTGGCAGGCGGCGCAGGCGGCGCAGCATGCGCCTCGCTGCCAGGTGACGCCCAACCCTAACCCTAGCCCATGCGCCCTGCATGAGCTCCTGCGCTGGCTGCCCTGCTTTGGACTGGAGTGCAGGCGGGCCACCGCTCCGACGCAGGCGAGCCTGCCCAGCACGAAGCGCGCGCTCCTTGCTGGACTTGCTGCCACGTGCACCGCACTCTGCATCAGCTGCGGCGCTCGCTGTCCAGATCAGAGGGGGGCCGTCACTCCGAACTTAACAAGCCTGTCCATCTTGACAAGCCGACCACCGTCCTGGCCTGCTCAGCTCTCCCAGGGGCCGCCGCTGCTGCTACTTTTGCACCTGTGCGCCCGCCCTGCGCCTGCGGCGCTGGCGCAGGGCGCAGCCCTTGTCGCCGGGCGCGGCTGCGAGCGGGCGCCGCATGCGCGCAGGTCACGATGCTGGAGGGCCTGCGCCACGACTTCTGCGTGTCGGAAGAGCTGTCACGGCGCGTCGCGGCGCACGTCGCGGCGCTGCTGCGGCCCGTCATGGCGGCGGGCGCGCCGCGCTGAGGGCTGCGCGCGGTGCTGCATCGGGGCCAGCGTGGAGCGTGCGTGAACGGATGCTGCAGCAGAGCTAGTACTAGGCTGAACCGTCACGGCCAGCATGGCCGTGACATGACTTGCACTGATAGAGCATGCTCGCTTAGCTATTGGGAGCCTGCCCATCAGGCAGCTCCACATATACGTGGCATCTCTGGGGCTGCTGTTGTGACTGTTGGGACTGCAGCTGAGCCTGCTTTGCCCTGCATAACAGAGTTGCATTGGCTAGTGGACCTTCCATCCTCGTACCCAGGAAGCCTTAAGCTTGGCTCCGAATACTGCGTCTGCTTGAACGATCACGTGAGCAAGCTTCACAACATGTAACGAGACGCGCCGCATGTGGACGCTGCCTATGCCCCGCTTGCGGAATGTTGAAGGGTTGAAGGGTGGGTTGAGCAGAGCACTGGAGCTTGCCAAAACGGCCCCGCCTGAGCTGAAAAGGAGGCAAATGCCCCGCGTTGCACTCCCGAGCGCCAAGGCGGCCGTCGCCCAAGACGCCAGGCAGGGTGCCGACGGCATGGCAGACGTGAATGCATGTGCAATGACCCGAACAGAGGGGAGGGGAACATCCTGGGGTCGCGCGACGGGGCACAGCGCTGCGAATGAATCCATGCACAGCGCTGTTCGCATAGATCAGGGCGCAGTAGGGGCACCTGCAGGCTCAGCCCCACAAGCTACCCCACTGCCAAAACATCCAGGCTGTACACGCATGCGCGCATGAAAGAGCGTCACCCACCTGGAGCGCCGTTCGCACGCTCTAGCGGATGCATAGCACGACCAGCTCTGCCCAAAAACGCATTGAGCCTTGCCAGCCAAGCAATGGGGCCCACGCTTGGGTGCCTGCGCACGCAACTACCCTAGTCGTCGCTGAGCATGACGGGGCTGATCTTGCCCTTGATCTCGCCCGCCGGGTACGCCTTGGTGGGCACGACCACGTAGATCTCGCTCTCATGGATGTGCGCATGGATGATGTCGAACGGCCGGCCCTTGAGCGGGCCGACATAGCTGGCCGCGGTGAGCTCGCCGCCCACGACGAGCGTGCCATCGGCGCTGGTCCGCGTCTCAGTCGCGTTGATGGGCAGCGGGACCACCTCCGGCCCGACCGTGGTGTTGGCTGCGCACGCGCATATGTTTTCACGGCGCAGCCAGCCGCAGCTCTCCAGTCATGGTAACCAGTCATGGTAACAAGGTCGTGGAGCGCATGGCATGGAGCACATGTCACGCGGGGAAAGGCATTGCTCGTGCATGCGATGCTGATGCATGCGATGCGGGGCTTCCCACGCTGCCAATGCCCGCACTGTGTCCAGGACTCGCAGAAACAGGCGAGCAAGTGGCTTCTGCGCTTGGCAAAGCGTTGGGGCAAGTTAGGACATGCATCGCACCGGATTTCGCTCCGCGATAAAAATTTATTTGGCTTTTTGACACCTTGACACCACTCCGAAGGAAGCCCTGCCCGCCGGCATACTCACTCTGAACTCCAACAGAGGGAGGGCGCTCGGCGCACCGGTCGCCTGGTGCAGCGAGGGCGCCAGCAGGTCCGCCGCGGAGATGCCCTTCAGCGTCAAGTTCCACGCGGCCTGCGGCGCGTCGATGTCGACGAAGAAGACGCCGGTCGCCTTGCTCGCATTGGTCGCGTCCGGCGCCGCGCCGGCGACGGCGGCCAGGCGCGGCGCGCTGTGCACGTGCGCGCGCGCGCCGCCCAGCGCGAACAGCGCGAGCGCCGCGAGCAGCAGCCCGGCGCGCATGGTTGCGGCGTGGGTGCCGCGGGGTGCTTCGGCGCCTGCGCCGCGCGGCAGGCAGGCTCGCGGGGGGCGTGGCGACAGGCTCGCCGGGTGCTTTGTACCACCAAACGCGGGTAGCTGCCGTGCTGGCGCGGCGCCGGCTGGCCGCCTGCGGGCGCTATCCGCACCTATCCGCTTGGCGTCTGGAGGGCTATGCACGGCATCGGACGTCACACACTGCATCTGACACAGTACAACACTGCCCAAGAGATACGTCGCAGAGCATATGACACTCGGTTGCAGTGTCAACTGCTCCCGCCTTACCTTCACAAAGCACATCCGTGCTGCAAAGCGCCCAGCCTTACCTCCTTTGTGGGATGAAGGTGTATTTCAATTACTTCACAGCAACAGCACTCAGCAAAGGTCAGCAAAGTCAGTTAGGCAAGTCATGCATGACGCACCTCGGCTGCACTGCTCGGTGCGCTTGCGGTGCCAATCGACGAGTGCAGCCCAAGTGTGAGCCCACCCATCGCAGGCGTGCTGCGCAGGCAGACTGTACCTGCCGGCCGACTCTCGTACTTCCTCGTACCGGAAGGCCATCGAAGCATGGAAGGGTCATGGGCATCACCTCGGGAGGTCAAGCCCTCTCAGACCCTTCCCCTTGGCCATGCTCGTGCATGCTCGTTGGCTGATAGTTGGCTGATACACGTACTGTAACTAGGTGCAGCTTGACAGGAGCCTTTGCCTCGCACACTGGGAAGCTGATAATTGCGTGCGCCACCACTCGGCAAAGGTTGGCGCGCAGGTCCCCAGGACTGAACAATCGCACGGCGACACGAGCCGCGACCTCACCGCAGGCCGGCGCTTGCGGCCCGACCAATGCCGAGCGCCTGAGAGCCGCGGGTTTCCTGAGAAGATGTCAAGCGCCTGAGCGCATGGGTGGCGGGCCCTGCGGCCCGCAGCAGCGCTGCTCCGCCCGCCGCGCCACCGATGGGCGATGCCGATGCGAGCGCGCCGGCCGGCGCATTGGCGCCCGCGCGCCCGCAGGTCCTGCCGCCCGCCGCGGCGACGGCGTTCACCGACGCCGCGGCGCCCAACCGGCTTATTCGTAGGGAGGGCGACGCGGCGCGGCTGGCGCGCGACGCGGCCAGCGGCGACGGCGGCGCCGGCGCCGCGCCGCGGCCGGCCGCGGCCGCCGACGGGCTGCCGGCGCGGGCGGGCGGCGCGGGCGCGCGCGCGCCCTGGCTGGACGTCTGCAGCGCGCAGACCGCGCCGCGCGTGGCGCTGGTGGTCGCGCTGCTCACCGTCCTGCTCGTCTCCTGGCAGCTGCTGGTGCGCGGCGGGTCGCGCTGCAGTGCGCAGCGCGCGCGGACGCGGCAGCGCGGCTGGACAGGCCGTCCGGGCGTGGCGTGCGCTGCAGTTGTCTGTGAGCGAGCACAGGACAGGCTTTTCCTGCATAACTGGCACCCTGGCGCGCAATGCGGGGTCGTGCACTGAAGTCCATGGAAAGCTGTGCAGCCCGGCTCTAAGCCCGGTACACGTAGCTCTGCAGTGGTGGGTTGAGGCGCGGCTGAGTATCCGTCACTTGTCGGGCGTACCAGGAAAGCAGCCCCGCAGCCACTGGCAGGGTGTGATGAGGGCTGCGCGCGCAGGAGGGCGAGAACCTGACGGTGCTGCTGCAGTGGATCGACAGGGAGCCGCTGCAGGGCGGCATCCTGTTCGTGGTGCGCCCGCGCTCCCAGCGCGCCGCGCCGCGGCAGGGGCCGGCGCTTGGCCCTGCTGCGCGCTCGTGCCTGCCGCGCCGCGCGCTCGCACTCCGCATCGCCCGATGCATGCGCAGCCCATGCGGGAGCAATGCGCACAAGCCCAGCTGTACAGCCCGGCTGTGAGCGGTGATGCCAGCTTCACTGCCGCCCACCTGTCCCGGCTGCAACACAACCCCCGGGTGCGCGGCGTCCGGCCAGTCACGCTCCGCGCGCGGCGCCCAGATGACGAGCTCAGCGCACCGCTGCCCGCTGATGCTGATGCTGACGCCCGGCGGGCGCAGGTCATGGGCGTGCTGGCGTAGGTCATGCGCAAATTAGGGCACAGGTCATGCGTAGGTCATGCGTAGGTCAGGGCGCGGGGCATGCGCGCGCAGGTCATGGACGCGCTGGCGATCGTGGTGCTCTGCCCCGGCGCGGTGTTCGCGCTGGCGGCCGGCGCGATCTTCAGCCTGGCCCAGGGCACCGCGCTCGTCTGGCTCGGCACGTCGCTCGGCCAGACGCTCGCGTTCGTGGTCGGCAGGCGCGCGCGCCTCCGCGCACGGCCCTGCACCGCGCCTGCCCGCCCCCCTTCTCCTGCGCGGTGCCGGCAGCCTGCAGCCTGACCTTGAGCTTGACTTGGAATACAAGGTCCGCTACAGCTCTGGCTCCCAGGGCTGCCTCGCGCGCGGCGGCAGTCGCGGGGACGTGCCTGGTCCCCGGAGGTCAGGGTCGCCATGGGCCGGCGCGAGTCAGCCCCGTGGCGTCGGTTGGAGGGGCAGCCGGCGCGTGCCGGCGCCGCCGCGCCGGGGCCCGACGCGCGCGCGCGTGCGCTGCCGCGCAGGTACCTGCTGCGCGAGGCGGTGGTGGCGCGGCTGGCGGCGCGCTTCCCCAAGTGGCCGGCGATCGACGCGGCGCTGAGCCGCGAGGGCTGGAAGCTGGTGACGCTGCTGCGGCTGTCGCCGCTGGTGCCCTGGAACGTGCTCAACTATGCGCTGTCGGTGACCGGTGCGCGCCCTGCCCTACCCTATCCCTTGACACCAAATGTACCTCCACCCCTACCCTAACCTCTGGAACGTGCTCGACTTTGCGCTGCCGGTGACCGGCGCGCGCCCGGCCCGCGCGCCGGCGGTCCCGGCCGGTGCGCACATGCGTGTTTTGGCTACACGCGCGCTCGACGCCCTGGAACGTGCTCAACTGCGCGCTGTTGGTGACGGGGCGCGCGCCCGGCCCGCGCGCGCCGGTGGGAGCGGATCGATACCTGCAGGCCTGCCTGAGCGGACTGGCGCGCGCGCGTCGCGGTCGGGCGCGCGCTCGGGGCTCTGTGGCGGCCGCCGCCGTGCGTGTCGCACCCCGTGAAAGCCTGGCAGCGGAGGACAAGCGAGCAGTACCAGCCGGGAAGCCTGGTGGTGGGTGCGCAATGCGGTAGGGCTTTGGCTGCTCGCCCGCTGACCCTGTGGCCACCCGCCACGCTGAAATGTTGGCGCGCGTGCTGTGACGCGGCAGGCGTGCGGCTGATGCCGTACGCGCTCGCGTCCAGCGTCGCGATCGTGCCCTGGTCGGTCACATTTGTGTACTTTGGGTCGCTGTCGCGCTCGCTCGCCGACGTCGTGGACGGGCACGCCGGGCCTGACGGCCTCACCGCCGCCGCGTTCCTGGTCGCGTCGGGCGCGCTGCTGATCGCCGCGCTGGCCTACACGACCATCATCTCGCGGTGGGCTTTGAATCTGTGATGGTGGTGATAAACCTATGAAACCTTGAACCCGTGAACCTCTGCTTAAACCTCTGACCAGTCCTGTCCGGCCCCACATCTCTACATGGGCGCTTGCTGCGCCTGCGCCGGCGCTGACGCATGAGGCGCGCCGGCCTCGAGACCCCTGCCAAGGGTACGAGAGCCTGTTCCAGCCTGGACCTGGGTGTGTACTGTTGCCATGCTCGACAGCCTGAGCCCGAGGTAGGCGTGCGGCCGGCCGGTAGGCGCGCCATCCGGGAGGCGCTGGCGGCGGCGGGCGACGACGCAGGGGACCGGGCCGCGCTGCTGCGGGGCGCCGCGGGCGCGCCGGCTGACGTTGAGGCCGCAACGGCCGGCGGCGAGCGGCGGCCGACGCCCGAGCGGCGGGCGTTCCCGTCCTACAGCAGCGTCTGAGGCCGCGCGCGCGTGCGCGCGCGGCCAAGGAGCTGCGTGTAACATTAATTCTGCCGCTAGCAGTCTCGCCTGCATGCTCCCGCGCGCGCCCGAGGGCCTGGGCGACCAGAGGACACGCTAGGCTAGGTAGGGGTTTCTACCCTAACCTTTCGTGTGGGGCACCCAGAGCGCCGGCGATGGCGGCCACCCGCGGGCGGCAGCTCGCGCCTGAGCAGCGCGTCGTATGTGGCGCCCAATATAGACGTGTTCCTTGTCTGGCAGTGTGTGGGGGCCGGGCAGCGTGCGCGGCCATGCGGCCACAGGCCTCATCGGCATCAGTTGTCCACCATTTGGTGCCTGGTGCGGGCGGTAACCTGGCCCGGCCATGCAGGGGCTGCGCCCGCAGGAGAGAGGTAAAGGACCTGGGAGCATGTTCCGCGCGGGGGCGGCTGTAGACGCGGGGGTGCTGCCGACGCATGTGATCTGTGCAGCAGCAGCTGGGTGCAGGCACCGCTGGCTGCTGCTACCCTGCACAAGCGCAGATGATAGGGGGCAGGAAGCGCCTGGGGCCCAGGTCCAGGCCATACCCTAACCTACACGGGTGCAGGAGGGAGCTGGGAAGCTCTGGGCTGGCTTTGTGCGCCAGCGGCGCTGAGCGGCGCGGAGCTATGCGAGTGAGCAAGGTGCGACAGCGCGTGTGCCTTCTGCCTCGGGCCATCGAGAGCGCTCTGCATTTGGGGTTGACCCGGGTTGCCGCCTGTTTGGGTCCAGGTGGTGTGCTTACCATCTGGATCAGTTTACACAATGGTCATGTGTTAGCACAGCAAGCAAGGGGCAATGATGTGCGAGGGCATGCATGTGTCGGGTCAGTATCGCTATCAATGAATCAGCGGGCCTCCATTCGACAAGTAGATGTAAATGCTGCAGGGCAGGCCAAGACAATTGCTCTCATTGGGTGCTCGCCTTGGGCTGCGGCCAGTGTATGCTGGCCTGAACGTGTGCTGTTCTCTGTTCTGATTGCAGTTGCTCACCCCACCTGTCATCGCGACAATTGGGTACTTGGCAGAGAGGAGTCAGTATTGGAGGCCCGCTCTGCTGCGTGTCCGCTTCGCTTCCAAAGCTGCACATACCTGTTGGTAAACGCACTCGTGAATCAATGTGATACGCCACTGCATTCCTAGCTCCAGACACACTCGTTCCTAACACCTGACCTCTCCTGACTGCAGGCGTCTCAGAAGCCGTGCTCCTATCTCGACCCGAGGCCCTTGCCATGCGCGCGCAACACCTGCTAACCTAAACCTAAAACCGCAAACCCAACAAGCTGCCCCGCCCTAAATCAAATGTGCCAAAATGCAGGCAAGTGGGAGCATGCGCGCCAGCGTGCTTCGCGAGCGCTGCCCTGGGTCATTGCATTACCCGCCTGGCAGGCGGCAAGCCACACACACTGTGCGATAGAAAGTGCCGGCGCCCGGTGCGGCAAAAGAAGAGGCTACACGCGTGCCTAGTTTTACACGGCCAGGAAAAAGAGGAGCGGGGGCATGCTGCCAGCCCCGGCTCGCTAATTGCAGTTTGCCAATGCAGCAGGGGCGCGCCGCGCCGGCGCCGCAGCCGACGGCGCAGCACACGGCCGGGGCGGCCGCGCAGGCAGATGCGCCGCGCGCGCTCGGGCGCCGCGCGGCGGGTCACGCCAGGACCGCGCGGCGGCGCGCCGATGACCTCAGATCGCCGCCCAGTTCTTCCTGAAGCTGATGCCGGCCGACAGCAGCCCGGCCAGGCAAAGCAGCACGGGGTTGGAGAGGCTGCCTCGGCTGTCTGCGCGCACACGGGGCGTGCGTCCAGCCCGTCAGAAGGCGCTTTGGCCCACAGGCAGGGGCCGCAGGGCAGGCAGGGTTGGAGCAGATGTATGTTGATGCCAGGTCATGCAGAGGCGCTTGCTCGCATGGAGGCGCATGGAAACAAATCACAGCCACAGGTGACAGGGGCCTAGCGGTGGTCAGTGCTGATTCCATGCGACCCGCCCAGGTCCTGTCAGCCGCTTGCAGGCTCCGGCCTTGCGGCGCCGCGACGGCCTGAGCCCTGCCGCGCCGTCGGGAGCGCCAAAACCCCGGCCGCCGTATATACCCTAATCCTAAGCCTACCACTGGGGCCGCGCCGCGCACCGCGCACGTCGTTGAGGGCGAGCAGCGCGTCCGCCAGGTCCTGCACGACCGCCAGCGTGCGCAGCATGCGCCGCGCCTGCAGCTGCGCCAGCTCGTGCCGCAGCGCCGAGTCGCCGCACTCGGCCTGCTCGCCCTCCTGCCGGCGCACGGGCGCAGGTTGGCAGCCCATGGAAGTAGCCACCATCATGTGGCCGCCAGTCAGGCCAGAAACACGCGAGCGCCACAGCGGCAAGCGACGGCCGCGGCCACGGGAGGGCTTCCCTGACGGACGCGCTTAGCTTCTCCGGCACGACAGGCACCGGCCTGCAGGCAGCTAAGCGGCGACGGGTCGAAGGCGCGACGCGCGGGAGCTCAGCTCGCAACGCCCCCCGTCGCCCCCCCAATCCCCCCCAATCGCGCCCCGTCGCCCACCCGCTCCCACTTGTCCCTGACCGCTTAGCTCGGCCGCGCTGCCCGCGTGCCGCCGCGCGCGGTCGCGCGGGCGCCCCGGCGCGGCGGGCGCGCCTTCTTGCGCCGCAGCAGCTCCTGCGCGAGCGCCTGCTCGCGCTCCAGCGCGGCCGCGATGCGCATGGCGTTGAGCGTCACATTGCCGCAGTAGCCCAGCAGCTCCGCCCAGGCGCTGACCAGCGCAAAGCGCCGCGCGTGCCGCTTGTCCAGCAGGCCCGCCTTGACCAGCCTGGCCGCACGGGCGCGCCGCTCAGCATGATTTGGATTGGGTTAGGGTGAAATGTTAGAATGTCTGGATTGGTGCCTCTGCGTGCACGCAGCGAGGACGCCTTGACCAGCCTGACCGCGCGGGGCGCGCTGCAGGCGGCCTGGCGGCCTCGCAGTGTGTGTGCAGATGCGTCAAGCATCTCGTACTCAACACGAAGGTCAACAACCTGCTGAAGTCCCGGTTGAGAAGCGCCAGAGCAGGTTGCTATGACAACAGCTTCAACCAGCTCTAGCATGAGGCATGCAAGCGCCGCGCCCGAGGAGAGAGGGCTAATGGCATGCACTCGCATCCCTGTATGGCCTGTGGCCTCAGCCGGCAGCGGCCTAGCCTGCTGAGCGCCAGCAAATGAGCCAGCGAGGGGCGGCACCAGGTGAGCTGCTCAACAAAGTAGTAGACGCCCTCGCCGCCGGACGCCAGGATCTCCAGGTAGCTGTAGCGCACGGACAGCGGCGTCTTGCGCACCGAGTTCAGGTCGCCGAGCCACTTGCCCAGCCGGTACGCTTTCCTGCGGGGCACATGCCAGCTCACGGAGGTGGTGTGGGCCCCCTGCAGTCACACGCTGGTTCATGACGATGGTGCGGCCGCCACTGCGAGGGACACTGGATATAAAACTATGATGTTGGATCGTTTTCTCGCCAGCTGTGGAGTGCAACAGGGCGTCAAGGCCCCATCTCCTCCCTGCAGCCGCCCTCCTTCAGCAGGCGGCAGCAACAGCAGGCTTGGCGCGACGTCGACTCGTTCACCACCTCCAGAACCAGAACCAATTAGCTGGCAGAACACCTTGCACTGCCAGCCGCTGGCGAGGCAGCACCTGGGGCCCGCTGCTATGATAAAAAAAACCCCCTTGCGGCAGACAGCTAAGCGGCGCTCAGCCTTGGCATCATAGACCAACTGGAGCTCCCGCCGGGCTGTGCAAACACGCAGCAGGCCAGCCGCCGCACCGGCTGGTGCCCACGCTGGCCTCAAACTCCTTCAGCCGCGCGCCAAACTCGCTCGTCGAGTCCTTGAGCGCGGTGGCCAGCAGAAGCTTTGACGTGTAGCGAATGATTTTCAGCACCTGCAAGCCCGGCGCACAGTCTGTAGGCGCAGTGTGCGCGTCCCTGCTTAGCGCGTGTGAAAGGCCTGCGCTCGCTCTGGGGATGCAGTGCCGCCCTGCCTGACGGCACGCCGCTTTGAAATGCCACATATGTGAGCCCTGACACACACTTCAACAGTGCGCGCACGTGTGCGCCAGGTGGTGAACGTTTAGTAGTTGAAAGAGGGTGAAGCTTGCAGGCGGAGTGCCTGATGTAGTGGCAGAGCATTGCGGCTGAATCGCGTGTGCCAAGCTAACCCCATCAATAAACAAGATGGCACACAAGCCGCACACCGAGCCAACTCAACACCAGCGCAGACACAGAGGCAGGGCGGTCGCGCCTTGTCGATTCCATCGCGCTTTGCCAGGAAGGTCACAGTCTTGTCCAGCACATCCGGCTTCCGCGGCAGCTGCGTAGAGTACGCACGCTGCTGCAGCGCCAGCGGCGGCGGCGCCCCATCCGCGCTGCCCAGGGGTGGCGCGGTCGCCATGGCCCGGCCGGCACCCGCGCACGGCCGCTACCAAGGCGCTACGCCCTCGCCGTGCTGCCAGGGCCCGGGGCGCAGCAGGCGTGAGCGCGCGCACAGTCAGCTCGCCATGGTGAGCTGGTCACAAGGGGTGAGCCTGCCTTCCTATTTCCCTTACACACCGTGCACTCCTTCCACCTGCTCCTCTGCCCGCGCCAATGTTTGTGATCGTTTGTTGTTGTGCAGGAAACCCTTGGTAGGCCTTGGTGTGGGCTTGCTTGAGGCTCTATCATTAAAGAGGAAGGCTCCCACCTTTATGAACGTGACATGCAACGCACGACCATGAAGCTTGGCATGCACTGTAGAAGTGGTAGAGCCGGTTTAGAGCTGTGCTCGCGACTTTGCCCGCGGACAGTGCAGGTTGCCATTCTATTAACAAAGCGTGTTGCAGCCAGCCGGAGCTGCTTACGCAGAAAATCTCCAGCCAGGGCTGGCAGCAGATATGATGAGCGCCTGAGGACAGGGCCTGCATACCCTGCTGTGCGCACATGCTCGTCAGGTTATTTAGGCACCAGTGCAGCACAGCATGCTCGACAACAGGCGTCTATTCACATGCGTGTGCGCCAGCCTACTCAGTTGCTCTACCAGTGCCCGGCTCACCGAGCGCGCGCCAGCATCGCCCGCAGGCGCGCCCGCAGCGCGTCCGGCACGTCGGCCGCCGACACGCCCGGAGGCGCCGCCGCCACGCCAGCAAGGCCGGGCTCCGCGCTCGTGCCGCTCGCGCGCGGCGCAGCTGCGCCAGGCCCTGCTCCGCTGCCGGACGCCGACCTCGTGCTCGCGGGCGCGCGCTCAGGGCTCGCGCTGCCGGGGTCCGGACTGCGGCCGCGGCTGCTGCGGTCCCTGCTGCTCCGCTTCCCCTTTCTCCTCTTTGCCTTTTTCCTCCTGCCATCCTCAAGCCCATGCTCCCCTCCGCGCTCCCGCGACCTGCGCTTGCGGCCGCCGTGCGCGGCGGCCCCGCCGCCGCCGCCCTCCGAGCGGCGCTCGTCCCGGCGCCGCCGCCGCCCGCCGCCGCCGCCCGCAGCAGCCGCGCCGTCCTCGGCTGCAGCGCCGCCGCCCGCCGCCGCTCGCAGCCCGGGCTGGGGCCCGGGGTGCGGGTCGGCGCCGAACGGGGAGGCCGCGGGCGGCCGGCGCAGCCGCAGCACATCCTCCAGCCGCGGCAGCGGCGCGCGGGGGGCCAGAATCCCTAGGTCAAGGGCGGGGGGCGGCGCGGGCGCGGGCTCCGGCGACGGCGGGATCTCGCCTGGCTCCGGCTCCTCTGCCGGCGGCGCCGCCGCGGCCGCCGCGGCCGCGGGCGCCGCCGCGAGCGGGTCGTCCTCGTCGGCCGCGGCGAGCAGCGCCAGCCGGTGCCGCGCAATGGCGGACGCCGCGTCGGCGCCCGCGTCGGCCGCCGCGGCGGCCGGGCGCGCCTCCGCGCGCTTGGCGAGCAGCTCCCGCGCCAGCCTGCGCGCGGGCGTGAGAACTGTCCTATAGCTGCAGCTGTTTGTTAGCCATGCAAGACCCGCAGCTGCTGAGTCCAGCAACTCGCGCCGAAGCAGCTGCTCCAGTCACACACGGCGCGCTCGTGTGAAAAAAAGCGAGAGATGCCACCGAGCAAAACGGATGCGTGTTGGTGCAGCTGTACACCAGGCGTGCGGATGGGTGATGCCTGCGGCGCGCAGCTTGATGCCGGCCGGCGGGCGTGGGCAGCCACAAGGGCGCGAGCACAGGGCAGACGGGCGCAAGGGGATGCGCGGCCCGCACCGCCGGCGCCGCGCCTTGCGCTCCTCCTCGGTCACGGCGGCGGCGCCTCCCACAGGGCGGACGCTTGCCGGCACGCATGCCTCTAAAGGCCCGCCTGCGGCAGGGCCTCCGCCAGGGCTCGCGCCAGGGTCCCCATCCCTGCCATGGTCCCGCAGGTGCTGCGACAGCACGCCCGCGCCGTCACCACCCGCTGGGCGCACGCTCGGCGCTGCGCTGGGGCTCTGCGCGCCATCCACAGCGCCATCGCCCCCAAAGCTCAAGCCTGGCAGGGCGTGGCTCTCATCGTCGCTGCCGCGGCCATCGCTGGGGCGCTCCACGCCGGCGTCGGCCGCCCCCTCACCATGGCTGTCTGCGGCCGCGCCCTCGCCGCCGGCGCCCGCCAAGGCGGGACCAATTTCCAAAGCCAGGGCCTCTACAGGGCCTGCAGACTTGGAGGGCCGCTGCGCGCCCGCGACGGGCGCAATCTGGGGGTTGGCGCGCAGCGCCAGCCACGGCGGCTGCTTTTTAATGCCTGCGTCGACCTGAATCTGCCCTGACCCTAGCCCCAATGCACCGCCCTGGCCTGCCGCACCCGCAAGCCACGGCGCAGCTCCGGCTGCGTCTGCGGAGCTGGGCCGCGGCGCGTGCGGAAGTGCAGCTGGCGGGCTGCTCCGACCGGCTGCGGCCAGCGCAGGGCGCGCAGGAGCGCTCGGCTCCGCGGCTGCACTCGCTGCGGCAGGGGCGGCGGCCGGCGAGCCGTGCGCAGGCAGCGCCGGGGTGCCCGGCCGCCCGGGCGCCCTCTGCAGCGCGGCCGCCAGCTCCTGCCTGCCCCAGCAAGTGGGGTCTGGGGTCGGCGGACAGCCCCAGGTGGCCCACCTGGAGCTTGGCCAATCCTAACCCTTGCCACGACTCCCGACGCGCACACCTCACCACAAACGCGCAGACCTCATCACAAACATCAGGCAGGCCGCCCTGGCCACACGCCCATCCAGGGCAACAGACCCCTCGCAGCAGCAATCGCATGCCCGGACTCAGAGCCCTAACTCTAACCCTCGCACCTGTAGAACCAGTGGTACGCGCTGCCCGGCTGCAGGAAGGCAAAGCGCGGGTTGCCGGCCTCGCGCGCGGCGACCACGCCCTCGAACCGCGCGCCGTTCTTCTGCCGCACGAGCGCCCGCCAACCCGGTCCATCATGTGCTCGTCGCAAAGCGAGTGCTGGCGCCAGGTGCTGTCTGGTTTAGCGGCCACATGTGCAAACCCATGTGCGGTCACTGAACATGCTGTCGCGCCTGAGGTGGCTGATTGCAGCCGCTGAAACAACGCATTTACTAAGATTTCATGACGATTGGTGTGGTAATCGAGACTGACAAGTCAACAGTGCATGTCTAATCGGCATGGCCTCACGGCCTGGGGTTAGGGAGCGGGGCTACCCACAGCCGAGGGCGAGCGCGCTCCCCGCCGCTGCGGCAGCGCGCGAGCGCGCGGCGCCGCGCTCCCGCTCCGGCGCGGCTCCCTTGCACAGTCTCTCAGGTCCAGGGTTGGTGCAGCCAGGGCACCGGCACACGGCCAGGCGCATCCAGGCGCGCACGCGCCCCCGCGCCGGGGCCCGCCCCGGCGCAGGAGGCGGAGGAGAAGAGCAGGCCGCCCGCGCCGCGCACCTGGATGAACGGCGCGAGCTTGGCGATGATTGCGCGGACCTCTGGCGGCGGCAGCGCCGCGCCGCCGGCACCCGCCTCCCGGCCTCCGCCCCCCGCCCCTGCGCGCGCCGACTCGCCGGCCTGGCCCCCGGCCGCCGCCTGCGGCGCGGCCGCGGGCAGCTGTGCGCGCCCGCCGCCCGTCCACTGCCCAGCTGAGACCTCCAGCGCGGCCTGCACTGCGCTGCCGGCATCGCGCGCATCCGCAACTGGCTGGACGGCCACCCCCGGGGCGGCAGCAGCGCGGCCTGGCGGCAGACTCCGACCTGGGCCTGTCACTGCGCCGGCCCCTTCAGGCGTGCTGGCCACGGGCGCTGCGGGGACAGGCGCCGCGTTTCCTGCAGGGTCTGCGCCAGGGCTGCTCTCCGCCGCGGCCGCAGCCGCTGCTGCGCCCTGGCCCAAAGCGCCCCGGCTTTCAGCGCATGCAATCACAATGCTGCCACCTTCAGAGCGGTTCAGCTCGGCCGCGTCCTCAGGGGCAGCAACCGCCCCAGTGCTCCGCCCACCAGGCTCCATGAGTGCAGGGCCATATGCAGGCATGCACTCCACAGCTGCTGCACTGGCGGCCGGCGCGCTGGCGAGCGTGAGCCCGTCGGCGTCTCCGTCGGCAGCAGCGCCCCCAGCAGGACCGTGCTCGTGAGCCTCCTGATCGCCCTCATCTGCAACAGCCACGGCCAGGACGCCTTGTTGCCATACAGGCGGCCCTGCAGCGGCGCCGTCCAACAGCCCGCTGCCGCCGTCGGCCACGGAGCGTGCTGAAGGCTCATCACCTGAAGTGCGCTCCGGGCCTGCCTCCCGAAGAGCTGCAGCTGCGTCACAGGGTCCATCCGACGCCTGCTCAAGGCCAGCGGCCCGTGCCTGCGCCGCCCCGCTCGGCGCCGCGCATCCGGCCGCGCCCAGGCTGGCGCCCGCCGCCGCTTCCGCGCGGCCTTTGCCCGGCAGCCCTGCAGGGTCTGTGCGGCTGCAGGTGCCGGCAGGCGGGCCATGCACGCCCTGCGGGAGGCCGCCAAGCCGGTCCTCGCTGCTCACCGGAGACCCCATACTCCCCAGCGGCTCGCGCCGCCCCTCTCCACCGGGCCCTGCCGCGGGTATGTCCGCTGCCTGGCTGCTAGCCGCAGACATGCCCGCCTGCTGCGGCGGCTGGGGCCCTGCCCGCGGGGACTCCCCCTCCTGGCTGCCCGCGTCTGACACGTCGGCGTACGACTGCAGCGACAGCAGCGCGCTCGGCCCCGCGCCGGCCGCCGCGGCGCCTGCGTCTGGCGCGCCTGCCGACCGGCCGCCGCCGTCGTCGGCGCTGCTGGCTGGCCGCGCCATGTCTGTGGCCTGCGGCTCGTCGTCGGGCAGCTCCTGCGGCACAATAACATTTCGTATCAAGCACTTGCTCTCTGCCTACCAGGCTGAAGGCCACTGCAGTGCGTTGCGCGTCATGCCCCCTCTATCACATAGGCGGTCAGGTGCCTGACGGCCATGTCAGTGCAGCTGTCCCTAGGACCGCCGATCGACAGCCCACCGTGTCTTGAGCAGACAGCGACGGCGTTGAGCCTGCGCACGCAGGACCTGACACATCGCGCCTCTCCCCACGACCGCAACCCGGTGCCCGATCGGGCACGGCCTCGGCCGCCGGCCTGCCACCGCGCCCGCCCGGGGCGGCCGCGCGCCTGCGGCGCGGCGTCCAGCAGCCAGCGGTAGAACGCGTGGCAGCGCGCGCCGGGCGCCAGGAACGCAAAGGCGGGGTTGGCCGCCTGGCGCACGCGCAGCACGAACTCCGCCTGCCCGCCCGCCTCGCGCACGAAGCGCGCCGTCTGCGCCATGATCTGCCGCCCGGGCGCGCGGCGCGCTCAGCGGCAGCTGAAACAAAATGAACAGCTGACTGTGTTTTTTCCCTTTTCTTTCTCTCCGCTTTCCGGCGACGGCACGGAGGACGCGCGCGCCGCGCAGGCAGAGCCGCGGGCGTGGAGGGTCTGGGGTAGCTCAGCGACCAGCACATGCTAGCAAGCTTCTGTCGACCGGCGTTCACCTGCGACCGCTGTGCACAGAGACCGCGCTCTTCGATCGGGAGGGGCCTGTGGCATGGCTGCCAGGGATACAAGGTCTGCATGAGCTGAGGAAACGGCATCCGCATGGTGATAATACAAAATTTTATTTTTGACTAGCCGCATGGGCGCCCAGCTGCAAGGCGGGAGCATTTGAACCAGGAGTCCCTGTGAGGGGCAAAGGCCGCTTGCCCGACCGGAGACGGGACACGGGGCGCACCTTCAGCTCCCGCGCACTGCCCGGCAGCGCGCCGGCCAGCCGCGCCGGCAGCGGCACGCTGAAGCGCGGCACGTACGGTTCTGCAGCGGCAGCCCCGGCGCTCTGCCCGGGCGCGGCGGCCTCCTCCAAGGCCGGGCTGCCGCCGGCGCCATACGTGTAGCCGACCTGGGAGTAGGCACCTGCGCACGCTCGCGCAGAGCACTGCTGGGCCACGCATGGCCTTGCGCTCATGGATGCAAAAGCAGAGCTGTGTGTAGCAACGTGCAGCTCAACTGGCAGCACTGCCGGGCACTGCCCCGCAGGAAGGCGCACTCCTCTAATGCTGAGCAGCGGACACTGCATGGTTTGCGGCGGATGATCACACAGAGGACAGCACGGGCAGAAGGGGCACGCGCCGGCAGCAGCGGCGTCGCGCGTTGCGCCGTCGGGCGCGCTGTCGGCCTCGTCGTCGGACCCGGCGCTGCTGCCGAGGTCAGCATACCGCTCGGCGTCCAGCGCTTCCTCTGCGACCTCCTCGTCATCGTCAGCGTCCGACGTGGTTCCTGGTGGCGCGCGCCCCCTGCGCGGGCACGCGCCCTCTCAGCGCGCTCTCTGTCATAACGTCCGCATGCTCAAAGTGCGCATAACAGAATGCCTGCAGCTACAGGACTGCACTTAGCAAACAATACAGGCCAGCGCCTGCTTCCCCTGCCAAGTGCATGACAGACAACACCTTCGCCGTGCATAACACTGCACACTACCCGCGCGTTGGCAAGCGGAGCAAGGCTCGTGCCTGCCAAGCGGGGGCCCCGCTGCAGCGTCCAGCAGCCGCACATCGTAGCGGTCCACGGTGGCACCGCCTGGGTGCGGCAGCAGGTGTTCGCCGCGGTCCAGCGCGGCCTCCTGAGGCGCCTCAAACAAGGTGCAGGCGTGCCGTACACCACAAAGGCTGGCGAGTCGCCAGCGCCTGCGCGTGCGGGCACCGGTCTCAGCGCGTGTGCCGGGGCACGACGAGCGCGGCGATGACTCGCAGCAGCGCCGGCGCACCGGCCACGCCAGCGAAGCGGTGCGGCGGCCTGCGTGCACCACGCCGTCCCATTTGTCTATGCTACTCTGACATATTTGTCCCGCCTTGCACGCTCTTGCCTGTGCAACGTCGCGTCGGCCCTACCGGGGCAAGGGTTGGCTCTCAGCAACTTCAACGCAAGGGAGGCTGCAGAGATCGAAGGCTGTAGCGTCCGGCTGTGCTTCCCTGGTTTCGATGCTTGCGTGCTGCTGAGAAGGGAGAGCTGGTGGCGTCGCAGCTGGGTTTGGTGCAGAACTCCCCGCAGGCCTATTCAGCTTGGCCGCCCGCCGCGGGCTCTGATGGCGTGCACACCGCGCTGGCGGCAGCCGGCGCTGCTGGTGCTGGCCGTGCTGGTGCTGGCGAGCAGCGCGCAGGCGCTGTTTGTGATTGAGAAGGGCGCGCTAAAGATCAAGTTCCCGCGCTCCGCCGCGACGGCGCACCGGGATGGCTTTGACGTCAGCATGGCCAACTTTGGCTCGCCAAAGTATGGCGGGGAGCTCATGTGCGGGCCCAGCTCTGAGCATGGTGCCTTCTTAGTAAAAGTTGGGCTGTATTCCCAGCACGATCTGAGCGGCTTCTCGCCCGGGGACAGCGGCAAGCTGGTGTACCCGGACAAGGAGCACGGGCACGAGAACACCTGCTTGCCCGGCTGCAACTTTGCCTGCCAAAGCTTCTCGGTGAGGCCTCATGTGCTACGTTTCGCGCTCCGCCTGCGGGCGCAGGCTAGCTGCCCGGCTCTGACCGGCTTTGCTGCCTGCCGTAGGAAGCCTCGCCGCCGTTCAAGCTCAACCACCAGACGGAGCCTGGGCAGCGGACGAATTACATCATGCTTGTCGACCGGGGGCCACGTACGTGCCGTGGCTTGTGGCTGCCTCTCTGCGCTGTGTGCCTGGCAGCGCGCTGACGGCGGGCGCTGCCCCTTGCAGACCGCGACGACATGCAGGCGTGCAAGTTTGCGGAGAAGGTGTGGAACGCGCAGGAAGCCGGCGCGCAGGGGGTGCGCTGGCCCTGCCGCGCTCGCGCCGGCATGCGCCGGCGGTCCGCGTGGTGGCGCGCGTGGCCTGAGGCAGGCGCCATGCGGCGCGCCGCGCGCAGGTTATTGTCGTGAATTATGAGGACAAGCTGACCACCATGGAGGCCCCCGACGACCAGGACGAGGTGTCCTACAAGTGCGCAGCCCTGCGCGGCGCGCTATACAAGCGATGCGCAGCGCGCGCCTGCGCGTTGTTTCTGCAATTGCAGCTGCGGGAGCGTCGCGCCCTTGTTAGAGCAGCCCCAGCTGCGCCTCTGCTGCGGCCGCCGCCGCTGAGGCAGCGGCTGTGCAGGTATCTGCGCAACATCACCATTCCGGCCGTTTTTATTAAGAAGACGGAGGGCAAGGTCTTGAAGGACCTGCTGAAGCCGGGGATGGAGGACGTCTATGTCGTCATGGACTGGAATGACGTCCTCCCGCGCGCGGACAAGGTGCGCGGCGGAACGCTCGTGCCTGCGCAGGATGTTCTGCACCTCCCGCCTGCACGTTCATGTGTTAACGTCTGGGGGGCCGGCCGGGGCGCAGGTCAACTGGGAATTCTGGACGAACAGCAACGACATGTGCGGCGCAGTGTGCAACGTGCAGCAGGAGTTCATCAAGGTGCGGGGCGGCACCAGGCTGCTGGGCTGCTTAGGTGGAGCAGGTGAAGAGAGCGGAGCACCTCCAAAACTATGGATAGAAAGGCGCTGAGGCTAACGTCGGAGGCTGTGAGGCTGGTCAGCGGCTGCTCATTGCTTGCAGAGCGAGCGCACGGCCTGTGTGAACTATGTCAGGCCTGCTATCGCGTGAAAGTTGACCGTCAGGCAGCAGCGGTGGCTGCGCAGTGTTCAGGTCGTGTCCAGTCGCCTGTGCCCAGCTCAATGGAGTCAAACTTGGAGCTGGGATGCTTGGCGCCGCCCATGCGTCGGTGCATCCCTGCGCAGGAGTACAAGCACGTGGCGCGGGAGCTGGAGGGCAACTGGACCGAGTTCACGCCGCACTACATTGTGTGGGTCTGCCCGGAGGCATACCGCGACAGCGACGAGTGCAAGAGCCAGTGCATCCACCAGGGCCGCTACTGCACGCCCGACCCCGATGGCGACCTCACCGCCGGCTACTCGGGCGCTGACATCGTCCAGGCGCGCAGCCCGGAGCGCCTGGCGCGCGGGCGAGCTCACCGAAGGTTGCGGCGGAAAGCGCTGGGCCTGCGAGGTGGCGGGCTGCCTGGCAGGGTTTGGGGTCTGCCGCTGACGCCGTCTGTCCAGAAACCTCGGGAGGCCTTCCGGGCAAGCAGGGTCGTGTGAATCGCCGTCTACCGCAGTGGACACCATGCACAGCCAGCGTGTCTGCACGCTGCGCAGCTGGCCGTGCAGAGGACGGCGTGCCGAGCACGTCGGCGCGGGTGTGAGCTCCGCCGCACACATTGGCAGCGCTGTCGAGGGGCAAAAGCGAGGGAGGGAGCGTGTAGAGCGGACGACGTGGCAGGGGCGCGCGCGTACGAGCGGGCAGGCGGAGTGGCCGGACTGCGCTGGGCCAAGTCGGCAGCCCGCGCATGCTAGCTGCCGGGCGGCGCGCGCGTGCACGCGTCCGCCTGGCCCGACGCGGTGTGTGCGCGGCCGCGCAGGAGAACCTGCGGCAGCTGTGCGTGTTCAAGCTGGCCAACGAGAGCGGGCAGCCGTGGCAGTGGTGGGACTACGTCACGCGCTTTGCCGACGAGTGCAAGATGAGCGAGAAGAACTACAACGAGGAGTGCGCCGAGAAGGTGCGGCAGGCCGCGGGCCATGCTGCGCACGCGCGCGCAGCGCTGCGGTGTGTGCAGTGCGACTCTTGGGAGTGCGCCATGCGCAGGACGCGGCGTCATGAATATGCTGGGACACCAGCACAGTTTTCTCGTGACGCGGTGCTTGCAGTCGCGTCCTGTACAGTGATGCGGTATGAGGGAAGGCGCGGCGGTGAGCGGCCTCGTGAGGAGGTATTCAGACAGGGCTACCTGCTCTGGGCAGGTGTTCAACGAGCTGCACGGCAACGAGTGGTCCAGCCTGAGCGCGCTGCGCGACTGCGTCGGCGACGTCAACCTGAACTCCGACAACGCGCTGATGGAGGTCGAGATGAAGCGGCAGCGCGGCGGCGGCGGCACGGGCGAGGCGCGCACGCGCGCGCTCTGCCTCTCTGTGACACCCGGACTGCGGTGCTTTGTCCTCATGGGAGCGTTTGAGGCAGGTGCCAGCTGGTAGGCATGATGGCCTCACCATCTGATGTGCCGTGGGCATGCTGTGGCAATAGCCTTACTTCCTCGGCAGAACTTCGGTGTCTTCGACTGTCGGGGCTGCTGCGCTCAGAATAACGATGCACCGATGCTGCGCGTTGTCACTTCGAGCAAAGTTTGAGCAACGCGCTGATGCTTCGCGTTGTCATTTTAAGCATCAATTTAAGCAGAAATGGCAGTGTGCAGCACCAGCGCATGGTGGTCGAGAGTCTAAAGCCTGCCGCGGCTGCGCAGGTGTACATCCTGCCAACGATCCGCATCAACAACGGGCAGTACCGCGGCAAGCTGAGCGTGACGGAGGTCATGCGCGCGCTGTGCGCCGCATTCGTCAAGGGCAAGGAGCCGCCGGCCTGCCTTAAGGTCAAGGATGACGAGTGCCGGCCAGGCTCGGTTGGCGAGAGCGTCTGCGCGGCAAAGAAGTGCGTGCCCCGTGCGGCTGCATGTGGGAGGCGGCAAGGGGCTGACGGAGGGGGACAGCCGTGGGGTTGCCATGGGGTCGTGTTGTTCACTCACAACAGTGTGACAAGTTGCGTGAATGGACAGGCGCTGACGGGTGGTGTCTGCCGAGGAGGCAAGGAGGCTGTTGAGGGCGCAGCGCGCTTTGAGGCGGAAAGGCATGTGCATGCAAAGAGCGTCGCTACAGCACATCTGGTTGCCTGACGGCCAGCGCTGGGGCGCAGGCACGGCAAGACCATGTGCATCAACACGTTCAACGGGTATGAGTGCGTGTGCGGGTCGGGGTACGTCTCGCAGACCGGCAAGGACGGTAAGCTGCGCTGCCTCAACGTCAACGAGTGCAAGACGCTGGACGCGGCGGACCTGGGCCACGACTGCACCTGCGAGCGCTGTGCCTGCCAGGACATCCCGGGCAGCTACAAGTGCGTCCCTCGCTGGCAGCGCTGCCGCGCAAGTGTGCTGCCGTCCCGCAATTTGCTCGAATACAACGGCACTCGTGTTCGACGGCGTGTGCGGCTAGGTGCATGTCCGACCTGAAGGATGAGTGCCTCTGGCACCCTAGCCCGTCCATACCCTACCATGTGCTGCCCACCAGCAACCCAACTTAACATGGCTGCACATGCGGCCAGGTGCATCCCGGATCTGAAGGACGAGTGCGCGGAGGACCACGGCGGCTGCTGGCACGGAGACTTTACGGTCAACGGCGAGTCGCGCACCTTCCACGCCTGCAAGGACAACATCGACGTGTACAAGGCGCGCGCGCCGCGCCGGGCTGCAAGCAGCAACCGTGGCAGCTCAAACACATTAGGCCGCATTAACTCTGTGTGCATGCAGCATGTATGCTTGCTGCAGCCGCGACGGCTGCTGCCCGTTGCGTGTGATGCATGCTGGTAGGGCGCAAGCCGCGGGCCGCTATGTGTATGTGAAGAGCAGCCGTTTGCCGGAGCGCGTGTGAAGAGGCCGGGGGCGGCGTGCAGACCGAGGCGGAGGAGGGGAAGAAGAACCTGACGGATGTGCCGCTGCACGTCTGCACCTGCCCGCCCTGCTTCACCGGCGACGGCACCACGTGCACGCCCAAGTGCGACCTGAGCCAGTGCGACGAGCCGACCGGCATCTGCAGCGGCGCCGCGGGGTCGAGCGGTGCGGGCAGGGCCCGCCGTGCAGGCCCGCCGACAGCGTGCCTACCCTGTGTCTGGGTGCCCGCCGTGCAGGCCCGCTGACAGCATGCCTACCCTGTGTCTGGGTGCCCGCCGTGCAGGCCCGCCGACAGCATGCCTACCCTGTGTCTGGGCGCACAATTGTGTGCATGCAGGTTCCATGCAAACATGTTGGTCAGCGTCTGTAGTCACAAACAGCGTGCCTGTCCTCGCGCTGGCCACGTGCGCTGGCCGTGACTCGCCGCGCCCGAGCAGGCGCGCCGACGTGGCTGGTCGTGGTGATCGTGCTGGCGTGCATCGGCTCGCTGGGCCTGGCGGGCTTCGTGGTGTACCGGCTGCGCCTGCGCAGCGCGATGCACCAGGAGATCCGCGCCATCATGGCCCAGGTGCGTGGCCGCGCGCGCCTCGCGTGGCATTGCCCTGGTGGCCGCGGCGGCGTTGGCAGAGGGTGGCAGCGCCAGCAAGCGTCAGCAGCGTCAGCAGACGAGCTAATCATGCGCTAAATACGTAGGGAGTAATGGAGAGTATATTTGAAGTCAGCAGACCAAGGAGTGCAGTGGAGTGGAGCCGCACCTGCCTCCCACAGCTGTGCTTGCAAGTTTGCGCAGTACTTCGATGGTTGGGAGAGGTGCCTAGTGTCAAACTGCGCTGTGCCTACATGCAGGCAAGAGAGGCAGCGTGTATGCAACAGAGGCAGCAACAACTATCATTGTTGCATGAACTATCATTTAAACGTACAATACAAGCGCGCTGACGCCTGGCTCGTGCTGCGCGCAGTACATGCCGCTGGAGAGTCAGGAGGGCGCCAATGGCGAGGCCACGCAGCCGCTCAGGGCAGCCAGCAATGGCGGCGTGGGCACCGTGTAGGGCTGGGGCCCTCTGCGGGGCCCCAGCCCCACGAGCGGCCCCGGCGCACGCGGCGCCGTGTAGTTGTTGTTTGCAGGGTGTGTCGCAGTGTTGGGGGGGAGGGGTGTGTATGCGAGGGCCGCTGTTTTCATGCCCTGCCGGCAGGGGAAGCGCAGGCCGCCAGGGGAAGCGCAGGCCGCGAGGTGTGTGCAGGCGTTCTGCTAGCGCAGCCGCGAGCTATGGCACGAAGGGGGCGCGGGGCCTGCGCCTGCACCCCGCGCTGCGCCCTGCTGCCGAAGCGTGTGGGCCGGCTGTTGCGCAGGGCCGGCAGGCGTGCGGGAGCGGCGGGTGTATTGACTGACAGCTAATAAGTCTGCCGGTGTGGTTTTGCGCCTTTAGTTTTGTCAGATTTTCCGCCGTGCACAGCGGCCCCCCTTAGGTGGCCGATGTAGGCGGGCAGGCGCCGTGTCGGCGCTGCCATGTGTAAGCAGTTGAGCCGTGTGCGTCTAAGGTGCACCACACAGGCAGATTCGTGGCAGATAGCGGCATCTGCTGATGACATGTGCTGCGGCCCATCACTGTGTCAACCACTTCACATCGCAGAGTTCGTTATTACGAGCAAGGCTCCAGCCGCGCTCAGCAGGTGCTTCTGGTAGAAACCCTCACACCCTGCTCCTGCACTTTTTGGCTAGCGACAACTTGAGCTCTATGCTGATGTGGCAGAGGTGGCACCGGCTTTCCTATGAGTAAGCCACTGGCGGTCAGCGTGAGCCCGAAGGCATGCGCGCGCCTGGGCCCCAGCTCCTCGCTGACCAGGCTGCTGCTGGACCTGACCGTCTGGCGCGCGCTGGTCGTGGTGGACCCTGTGCGGCGCTTCCTGGCGTACCAGGTGCTGCTGGGCCGCTCGGTCGCCACGATAGCCAGCGACTTCTGGCGCCTGCTGCTCTGGACGGTGGGATGGCTCGCCGCGCCGCCGCGCAGCCGCGCGCTGCGCGCGCTCAGCGGCGACGCGTTCACCGCGCGCCGCTGGCACCTGCTGCTGGGTGCGACGCGCTGCCAGGCCCAGCAATGCAGGCTTTTCCGCCATTATCACGTGGAAACGCCAAATTTGAGTGAGGCTGGGAAACTGCTCGCGCAGGTGGCGCCGCGGCGCTGTGGGGCGCGCGGGTGGGCGTCGGCAAGCTGCTGGAGGCGTTCGACGACACGGCGCGGGCCAAGGCGGCAGCTCAGCGGCGACTGGAACAGGCCGGCAATTATGCCGCCTGGTCCGCTGCGGCCGCGGAGCTGGACCAGCTCGAGGGGCTCAGCCGGCAGGAGCAGCTGGCCAAGTGGCGGCGGGAGACGCGGCTATACGACCGCAGGCTGCTCGCCCAGCGGCTCCGGCACCTGCGGGAGGTCAGGCAGAGGGGGGACGTGGCGGAGATGATGTTCGCCGTGCGGGCCGACCTGCTGCGCAACCTGGGCAACATGTGCAACAGGTGCGGCCAGGAGCCGCCCCGGGGGCGCGGCCTGGGCGGGAAGCCACTGTGAGCACACGCCTGTCAGCACCTGCCCTCGCCGGGCGGGCGCAGGCAGGGAAGCAGGCTGCTTGGCACCGCCTGTGGCTGGCTTTGTCAGGTGAGCGGCTGCGGCGCTGGGGCGCGCGGCTGTGTGTACCAGCGGCGTCGCGCGTTTTTGCGCAAGTAGTCACCGCGGCGCGCGCGGGGCTTGCGGAGCGGCTCCGCGCGCGGCGGCTCGCGCGTCTGGCCGAGGAGTGTTTGCGCGCCGCGGCGCAGTGAGCTGCACGAGCACTTTCCGGTGGTGCCGGAGCCGATCCGCGAGTTCATCGACGAGGTCAAGCAGCACCTGGACGTGCTCACGCGCTACGAGGGCCCGGACCTGGCGCTGGACGAGAAGATAAACTTCCTGCGCGAGACGCGGCACGCGTTCGGCCGCACCGCGCTTGTGCTGAGCGGTGGCGGCGCGCTGGGCGCCTTCCACGTGGTGCGCGCGCCTGGCCCGGGCGGTGCGCTGCGCAGCGAGTGGTCACGGGCCGCGCGTTTTTTTGCAGAGTGCACCTCACACGCCCTTGCAGGGTGCAGCCGGCGTTCCTGCGCAGCCTGCCCGCCGTGCGCTGAGCCGGTCGACGCGGCGGCAGGGCGTGGTGAAGGCGCTGTTCGAGCAGAACCTGCTGCCGCGCGTGCTGGCGGGCAGCAGCGTGGGCTCCATAGGTGCCGCCCTCGCTCTTGACTCACATCGCCTTGTGCTTTTTGTTTGGGGCAGAGGCAGCAGCAGTCCTCTGTGTGCAGCAGCCTGACGGGGCCGGCGCGCGCGCGGCAGTCGCCTCGACTGTCGCGACGCGGAACGACGAGGAGCTGCGCGAGCTGTTCTCCAGCAACACCGACATCGACCTGTCGTTCTTTTCCAACAGCACCGCGTCGCAGTTCCTGTCGCACTTCTGGTCGCACGGCACGCTGCAGGCGCGCCGCCCCGGGCCGGAGCGCAGCGCGAGAGGCAGCTGCGCCAGCCAAGGCGTAGTTACTGCTCGAAGTCACAGTGCAGCAGCGCGCCGCGGCTGGCCAGCAGCTGTATTGTGGGCTGTGTATGTTTGGGGTGGCGTTGTGCTCCAGCAGCCAAACTTTGTCATGTGTTGCGCAGGATGGGAGGATGCTCGCGCAGCGCTTGCAGATCCTGCTCGGCCATTCCACGTTCCTGCAGGCCTTCCAGCACTCTGGCGCGTCCCCCCGCTGGCCCATCAGCGAGAGACTGCCTGGTTATGGCACCGTGTCCCTGGCACACATGCAACCCTGGCTCACATGCGAGGACTGTTACTGGGTGCACACTGTGGAAATGCTGCGTCGCGCGATGGGCGCAGCGCAGCGCAGCCTCCTGCAGGCGGCGCGCTCAGGCGGGCGCGCGCGCGCGCGGCGCAGGCCGCGTGCTGAACGTGGCGGTGTGCCCGGCGGACACGAACGAGCCGCCGCGCGTGCTCAACTACCTGACCGCGCCGCACGTGTACGTCTGGAGCGCGGTGTCCTGCAGCTCCGCCTTTCCGCTGCTGTTTGAGCCGCAGGAGCTGTACGCGCGCGACCACCGCGGGAACCGCGTGAAGTGCGCGCCCGCGCCCGCGCCGGGGCGGCGCGCCTGCCGGGGGGAGCCTGGCGGTTGCTGCCACGGCTGGCGTGCGTGTCTGTTGCGCCTGTGCACGCGAGGTTGTAGCAGCCAAAAAGGCTCCTGGAGCACAGTGTGCTGAGGCTGACGATGTATTCGCCGAGGCTTAGCGTGGATGCCCCGACGCGCGCCATCTGCGTGCATGGCACAGCGGGATGCATCGGGGGTGGTGCCGTGAGGCGCCCCCCTTGCGCACCCAAGGCGAATGAGGATGGCAAGCCGCGGCGTCGAGCACGGCGGGCAGCGGCCGCCGCCCCGGCGCGCCGCAGCGCGCAGCAGTCGGGCGGGCCGCCAGCCCCGCGCGCCGCGCTGCCGCGGCGGCGGCGCGTGTCAAGCGTCCAACGAACGCCGCTCCGGTGCGCCAGGTTCTCGGCGGAGGCGATGCGGGAGAGCCAGCGCCGCTGGCGCGACGGCAGCCTGGAGGAGGACCTGCCCATGCGCTGCCTGTCCGAGATGTTCAATGTCAACTACTTCCTGGTCAGCCAGACCAACCCGCACATCGTGCCCGCGCTCAACCTGAAGAAGCGCGTCAACCGCAAGCTGGGCAACCTGCTGGAGACCGAGTGGAAGCACCGGCGCGCGCCCCCCAGACTCTGCAGCAACAGGCTGTGCAGCAATGCCTCCCGAGGCTCTGCAGCAACAGACTGTGCAGCAACGGGGCATGGTCAGCCATGCCAAACCCGGTGTGTCTGCGCCCAGGGCCCGTGTGTGTTCAGGGCTCATGCACTCTTGTCAGTTCTGAAGGCGTTGCAGCGGCAGAGTGTCATCGCGCTGTCGTGTGATTTACATTTTGTGTAATGTCGTGTGATTGTCGTGTGGTCTTCGCGTACGCTTGCACGTGTTTGTGGCCTGCGCGCTGGCCGTGGCTGGCGGAGCTGATGGCGGCGAGCCTGCGGCGCTCGCACGTGCATACCCCTTCCCGGCAATACCGGGGACAGGGCAAGGGCGGGCGGCGCCGGGGCCTGACGCTGCCGTATGCGCGCGCGACGCAGGTGCCAGCAGCTCATGGCGCTGGTGCCGTCGCTGCGCATCCTCAAGGTGTTCAGCCAGCCGTGGGAGGGCGACGTGACGATGGTGCTGCCGTCCACGTACATGCAGATCAAGAAGTCGATCACCAACCCGACCGCGGAGGACCTGCGCACGGCGTGCCGCCAGGCGCGCGGCCCGCCGGGGTGGTGTGGGGTAGCCTGCTGGGCGCTGTACGTCACGGCCGGGGCATCTCCATTGTCCGGGGCGGCCCGCAAGTGCCATGTCTACTTGCGGCGGCAGTTTCCTGACAGTGTCCTGAGCGTGTTGCTGTGTGGGCGCGGCTTGGCGCTGCATGGTGGAGCAGAGCTGCAGCTGGTCAGCCAGCGGGGTAGGAAGGAGCGCTGAACGCTGGGCGGGGCGCGCGCGCCGCCTGGCAAGGCGCGCGGCGAGAGCCGCAGCGCGACGGGGGGCGCAAGCCGAGTGGGCCGCGTGCGCGCGCAGGGCGAGCAGTCCACGTGGGCCAAGCTGTCGGCGATCCAGGCCAACTGCGGCATCGAGACCACGCTGGACGCGTGCATGGTGGCCGCCAGCCGGCAGGTCGCCGAGCGGCGCTCGGCCGGCGCGCGCGTGCGCGGCTCGCGCGGCCGCCTGGTCGCGCCCGCCAAGCGCGCGCGCTGCCCGTCCTGGGTCAACATGTCCATCGGTGCGCCGCCCCAACCCTACCCTGTTCTGGGCTGCTGCTTGCGCAGGGCTGCCTTCCGCCGCGCCGGGCTGCGAGCTGCGGCGTCCGCCGTAGCAAACTCGAGCGTGCCTGTGGCCTCTGCGGTGGCAGCACTCTCGGGTGCTGGGCTCATACTGCGGGCGTGCTGTTGAGCAGAGCCACTGCTGGGCGCTGGGCCCCGCGCACGGGCACGCTGTCGAGCACAGCCCGGCAGACCCTGGAGAAGGTGAAAAGGAGCTGATCCTGCATGGGCACTCGGTCAACGTGCGCCCGCGCGCAGGCCTGCCCACCAGCGCTTCGGACGACGCGCTCGAGGCGGCGTGCGGCGGCGGCGGCAGCGCGGGCGACCTGGCCGTGCATGCGCGCGCGGGCGAGCTCGCGGTCGCGCCGGTTCCGCCCGCGCTGGGCCGCAGCAGTGCGCCCCCGTCCGGGCCCGCGCCGCACCCGTGCTGGCTGCGGGCGGGCAGCGCTGGCTGATGCGCTCGCATATAATCTAGCAGGGCTTGCTTGTGACGTGGTGGAGGGCTGCAGGCATTGCTGGTCACGCATGATCATGCACTGATCCGCCTGATGCGTCGTTTAGGCAAGTGTTCCTCACTGCTAGTTGGGCCATTGGTATACGTTTTGATTTGATCTGGCCTGCAAATTTAGCGCTGCGGCTCATGACGGGAGCTGACCCGGGACCGCCGCCAGGGAGCGCAGGCATGGCGCTGTCCACCGCGCCGTCCGAGCCGCTGGACGCAGTGGCGGAGGCGTCCGACGAGGCCGACGGCTCCGGCGGCGACGGCGGCTCCGGGCGCTCGTCGCCGGGCGCGGCCGCGGCGGTGTCGCCTTTCTCCGCGACCGCGTTCGCGCTGGAGGCCATGCCGCCGGCGGAGTCATTCCGGTACCCGTACGGGCACGCGCCCGAGGCGCGGCCGGCCGGGCAGACGGACAGCTGCTGCGACGAGAGCGTGAAGGCGCGCCCGCCGCGCGTCATGTTGGAGTCAATCTGATGCAGTGCGGCATACAGGGTGTATGCGCTGGGGCATGCAGGGATGCTTGAGAGAACTGCTGCGATCTGCGTCACTCTTTGTTTGTTAGGGGCCCACACTCGCGCATGTGCTTGGCTCCAGGCAGCAGTGTGTGACCCAGGGGTGGGCCTCGCCAGACCTCTTCTCCTGCTTCTGGCAGGAGGCTGGTCAGCTGTGTTCAAGAACCAGGCGTGTGCCCCAAGTACGGGAGGCAGCGTCGCTTCAGGCTGTGCCCGCGCATGTTCTGAGAGCTCAGGCTTGGGCGCGCGTGCGGCATGCGCAGGTGGGCATCTGGGAGTGCCTGGCCGAGCTCGCGCGCACGTCGGTGCGCGAGCCCACCGGCGTCTGGGCGGGCGCGGGCGTGCACGCTTCTCCGAGCGGCCAGGGGCTCGACTACGTGGAGTGCTGACCCGGCAGGCGCTGCGCGGAGCCGCGGCCCTGAAGGTCCTTGAGCAGCCTGGGCGCGCACAGGGCTGCGCATGCTGCAGCTGCAGGTAGAATAGGCCGCCTCGCGCACGTGCGCGCCCCGCAGGCGGCAGGACCAACGAAAGCGGCCAGAGTCGCAGAGGACCGCAAAAGGGGCGCTAGCGCCGGTTCTTTTTTCGGGTTCGGGGCGGGTGAAAGCAGGGCGCGCGCGCGCGCGCACGCCGCCCTCCGCGCCCCCGCTCCATGAGCCTGATCTGGCGCACCGCGCGCTGTGTAGGATTATTTAACAGAGGGTTCAGACGGCGGCGAGCGCGCTGAGGCCGGGGCCTCCTGGTCCTTCGGGGAGCGGGGTCCGCAGCAGGGCGGGTTTTTGGTCCCTGCGCGTGTCTTTGCATGCGCGGGCCCGACCGCTGCTCGCTTCCATCCCGCAATCCCCCCGCCTCCCGGGGTGGCACCAGGCCTTTGTGGCGGCGCGGAAAGAACGACCTGTGTGCTCCCACGCACCGCCTCTCCTGCCGCATGCACGGGGGCGCGGTGCGGGGCAGGTTTTGGAGTATTGAGCAAGTTTAGATGAGCGCGTGTGTGGGCGGCGTGCGGGGCTGGACCGCAGGTCAGCAGGGGCATGGCTGCCTGACCGGGGGCTGTGGTCCATGCATGCCCTGTGCTGGCAGGGTTTTTGACAACGCGCGTCAGGGGTGTTAGGATAGCTATGTGGGTGTGCTAGACTTTCGCGCATCGCGCGCAAAGGCGCGGGACGTCGCTGCCAAGTTGTGAAATAAATCACTTTTGTAGCAATGCTGTGGGTGCCCAGGGCCCCATCAGGGCGCTGCGCAGCCACGGCTGTAGCGGGGCCTGCTGCTGCGCGCATGCGGGTGGGCCCATGCGCGCCGGGCGGTGCAGGTGTGCTGGCGTCCTGCTGGGAGCAGGCGTATAACATCATGAACAAGGCAGCCAGGGCGCTGCGCTTGCAGGAGCGTAGCGCCCGTATAGGACAGGCACCGGCGCGCCGGGCCAGGACCGGCCGCGCATGACATCGTTTTTGGATACTTGGCGTTCTCAGGCGTTCTTAGGAGGAGCATGGCTGCTTTGGTTTAGGACTTGGTGCGTTAGGACCAGTGTGCATTTGCGTGTAGGTTTGGTGTGTAGGTTTTGCATGCGCCCCGGCGTCGCATTGGACGCCTGGGGCTGGGCCCTCCGCGAGAGTGCGGGCGTTCACCCAGATGAGATGCTCCTGCGTCAGGTTTTTGACAGCGCCGGACTGCCTATCGGGAGGCAGACTTGCGGCCGCGCGGGCTGGCCTGCCGCATCACTGATGCCACAAAGTGCTAGTCAGCTGCTGTCACGCTCGTGCTGCTGCGGGCAAAGCGCCTGCCAGCGGCGCGGCCGCCAGGGCAGGCTGGTTTTGGATGTTACCTAGGGTGCTGCTGCTGTGGGACTTGAACAGTTGGGACCCCCTGGGCCTCCACGCACGCCTTCACTTTGCACTTGCGCTGCCCCGCGCCTGTGTTCATGAGGCTGGGTGGCGCCCTGGGGCCGGGATGCTGCGCACATATAGATTGATCCCTGCATTTGCGGAGGCCCTATGCGCCCGCGCGGGCATCTCCGCTTGCAATTTTTTTGCCCTTCCCCGTGCTGGCCCCCTGATGCAGTGTGCATTGCATGCGTTGAGCGGCCGCGTGGCCCCAGGAACTGGTATTTGCGTTTGGCGGGGGGCGCCCGCCCGTCCTGCAAGCTGTGGGTGGGGCGTCGCCTGCAGCGCTCTACGTCTGTGTCGCTTAGGTCAGTGGATATGCCAGGTATAAGGAAAGACCCCGTGTAAGCAGGGATGGTGATATGGGCACTCTCTGTCATGCTGCGCCGGGTTGCAATCGGTGGGGTATGACACTCTCAGCCTGCACCTTACTTTCTTATATATGAAGAGCACAAAGCAAACAAATTGATACAGAGCGTGCTTTGGCCAAAGCATCTGCGGTCAAGCTCTTCGTTCCTTGCGAGCAGTGCGGCCAACAGTGCTACCTTTTCAGAGCCATAGCTCGACCAGGCCATGCAGACATCAAGAAATTCCTGCTCCACGCGACAGCGGGTCAGGTCATAGCTGATAAATGGTGCGCCTGCAAGACGTCCTGCAACAATAGTCTGGCCAACACTGCAAGTCTCTGAAACGACATTAAATTCTACTTGCCAACAGGCCATTACAGCATCCGTGTATCGTCACACGGTGTGTGGCTGACCCGCAGAGCAGTGTACAGTACCGGCTTCGCAGACAAGGCTCACCCCACAGAGATGCAGCGCAATTTGTCCAGGCACACCGCCATGTATCCCCACCTCTCAACCACGTCTCTAATACATGCTACCAACTTCACACACCCCTCTAACACATGCCGGCCCAGCGCGCAGGCGCGCTGGGCCACCATGTGTACGCGCAGGGCCGCGCCGCGTCCCTTGCAGACGCGCCTACCCAGCCGGCCAGGCCCACAGATCAAAGCCCTCGACCGGCAGCAGCACCTCGTTCAGCCGCAGCGGCGCCCAGGTGCCCGGGTCGTTGTAGCGCAGCAGCGCCCAGTCGCCGCCGGCGGCCGCCAGGCCGTCGCGCTCGAGCGCGGCGCGCAGGCGCGCGACCTCGGCGCGCGCGCGCGGCGCGCCTGCGCGGCCGGAGAACGCGGCGGCCGCGAACGTGCCGCCCGGCCACTCGCGCAGCCGCACCGCGTCGTTGGCCGGCGCGGGCGCGGTGGCGGGCTGCGCGGGGCGCGCCCGCAGTCGGCGCGCGCTTCCAAAATACGCAGCTGGGCGTTGGGGAGTGGTGAGGAGGGGGAGGAGGTTGGTGGTGGCGTGAGCGTTGCAAAGATACAGAGGTGCGTGGCGCATGACATCACATCACATCACATCACATCACATCACATCACAGCACCTCACATCACATCGCATCACAGCACCTCACAGACGGCCTGGATGGCGGCAGGGCGTGCGGCCGCGCGCCTGGCGGCCGCCGCCCACGTAGAATTGCATCGCGCCGCGCGTGTCGCTGATGACGGGCGCGGTCATGGCCATGCGCTCGCCGGCCGCGTTGCCGCCGAACAGGTACCCGGCGAGCGCGCGGAAGGCAGGCACGCCGTCGCCCGCAGGGTCGCGGCTGCCCGTGTCCGCCTCCGCCACCAGGCACGGCTCATACCTGCAGCCCCAGGACGACCTCAGGCAAAGGGTGGGAGCGGTCAGCAGGCGCTGCCAGCGGCTGCCTGTTGCCACCCCACCCCGGCTCGCGTCGCTGGCGCCCGCCCACACGGGCGCGAGCGGGAGGAGGTTGGGCGGCAGCATCCGACTCCGCAGCTGCATGGCCGTGCCCGCAGATGGCGTCAGCCGGCGCGCGGCGGCCCGGCCCCTGCCCTGAAGCAGCGCGCGCCTGCCCGCGGGAGTCGTGGGCGCGGCCGGACTGAGGGGGAGGGCAGGAGCGCCCCGTTTGCAAGATTGCGGTTGCACAAGCCGGCCCAAACCACAGCTTCTCAACCTGGACAGCTGCACCCGCGACATGCGCTGCTGCCTCGGGTAGAGTTTGCATACCCTGGTACCCCTGTGCGCACGGGCGCACAGCACCTGCCGCCCCCACGGGTCACGCGGCGCCGGCCGCGCGCCTGCGCACTTCGTAGTCCTTGCGCTTGCGCAGGACCATGTAGGGCGGCTGCTCCAGCGCGGGCGGCGCATGCGCCAGGCTGCTCAGCTGCGCAAGCACGTGCGCAAACGCCTCCAGGCTGAAGTACTCTTGGTTTTCTATCGAATCCCAGTAGTCAATATGCCGATTGAATTTACCTGCGCGGTGGCGGGGCCGCATCGGCGAGCAGGCAGCGGCGCTGCCTGCCCTGCCCAACACGCACGCTCCACGACCCATGCTGGAGGTCCGGGACGGTCAAGGATGGTCCTCCGCACGACGCCGTTGCCGGGGATGAGCAGCGCTTTGTCCTTGTACCAGAGCCCCTCGCGCATTCCCAGGCCGCGCTGGTTGTCGGCGTTTTCGAACCAGGATTCTGCTCAGTAGCCGGCCAGCATGCGCCCGCGCAGGTCCGAGACCAGCTTGGCCACGCTCGTGTGCCCACGCATGAGGTCCGGCCGACGGGACAGAGCGCCCGCCATCGAGCACGGCTTTGGCAAGCTCAACACGGCGGACTGTCTGTCCCGCGGGCCGGACCCCACGTTTAAGCACACGAGCGGGTCCGAGCCGGGCTCAGACCTGCGCGGGCGCATGCTGGCCGGCTACTGGGCGGACGCCTGGCACAACAACCCCGACAACCGGCGGGTCCGAGAGATGCGCGAGGGGCTGTCGTACGAGGAAACAGCGCTGACCACCCCCGACGACGACACCGTACGGATGATTGAACCCAAACATCACCCAGTCGCATGCATGCGCTATGAGCCCTGTTGAAGCATGAAAGGCATGATGCGCGCAGGACGCACTGGACAACGCCGGCATGGGGCGGCGCGGGTCGGCAGGGTAAGGGTAGGGCGTACAGGGTAGGGCGCGCACCGCTGCTGGGGTTGATGCCCATGATGGACACGCCCGTGAACACCAGCTTCGGCGACCAAAACTTGCGCAGCGCGCTGCGCTGCGGCAGCAGCGTGAAGTCCATCACCTGGGGGCATAGTGTCGCACGTCAGGCGCGCGCCCGGCGAGGCGGGGGCGGCCTCGTAGTGCGTGCAAGCAGCGGCGGGGCGGGCACACTCGCCATAGTCCAGCGCGTGGTTGCCTCGTGCTCGCCCTGCGTCCGCACGCAGGCAGCGCGTCGGCGGCACACCGCTGGCTCTTTGTGACACGCAGCCCGACGAGCTGCCCCTCATGTAACTGACGCAGACATTGGAGGGAATTGAGTTGTCGACAGTGCAGGAGTGCAAAAAAAGAGTAAGAAGGGTGCAGATGCGCAGCACAGTCTGAACCGACGCAAACACTGGAGAGAGGCTGAGTTATCGGCGGTCCGGGAGTGCAATGAAATGGTAGAGGAGTGGAGAGGGCAGCACCGTTTGGCGAATGTCGTGCAGGTAGAACTTGGGCGAGAAGACGCGCTTGAGCATGGCGATGTTGAACATGTACCCACGCGCGGAATTATACGCTGTAATAGGATCCCTGCTCGCTGTGCCTCCGGTATGCTTCCCATACGGCTACGAACGCCCATGGGTAGGCCGCGGCAGCGCAGCTACGGTGCACTGATGCAGCACAAGCACCCACCTGAACTGCACAACGTCGTCATACTGCGACTTGTCTATGCCCTTGTCGTCAAAGAGGTGCACCAGGTCGGACTTCAGGAACGCCATGCGCTCCTGCGCGCCGGGCGCGTGCAAGGCTGAGACAGCGGTGAGCAGGCTGTGCGGCCCGCGCGGTCGTGCGCCTCATGACACGCTCTTGCGCCACAAGCAGCACAGTGCTGGCCGCCTTCCATTGGTTGCGGAGTGCAGTGATGGACAAGAGCACCTGCACTCCACTGGTTGCGGAGTGCAGTGATGAACAAGAGCACCTGCATTCCACTGGCTGCGTACTGCAATGGTGAAGAAGAGCACCTGCATGAGCGGTGTGCTGGGCACGCTAGCCTCCGCGACTGTTGCACTAGCCGATGTCGGCTGCCTGCGCGCCCGGGAGGTGCTGCGCCTCCTGCCGGGCTGCGCCTCCCCGCGCGCGGGGCCCTCCCAGACAGGCTCGCGGCCGGACGGACTGCTGCCGGGCAGGGCGCGGGTGTGCATGGCGCCCCACATCGCTCCACGGCTGCCTCCGCAGCTCTCCTGCTCTGGCGGCAGTGTCTTACACAAGGTGCCGGGAACAGAGTGCAAGGATTCAGGAAGCTATACGCTCTCTGAATGAATTACGCACCAAGAAGTTGCACCTGCTGCTGAGCTGCGCTCGGCGCTAAGCGGGACTGCCCTAGGGTTCAAGGGAGCCCAACTGGCTCTTTTCCAGTGTAAGTTACAACAAAACTGCCGGGAGGCGCTGGTAGCTGAGCATCAGCCAAACACACAGCGCTGATCTGGGACTTGTCCTGCAATCATGCAGGCCGCTCTCAACCTGAAGCGCAGCCGGAGCTCCTCCGACAGCGCCCTCGCCGCCTCGCTTGCGGCAGACTTTGCCGCGCCGCTCAACCGGCCGCTGCCTGCGGAGCAGATGTGAGCAGTCCCGCGCCTGCATGACCTGAGCTCTTGCTCGACTCCAGTAATCAAGATGACGCTTCTAGAAACGCGCCGGCTGGTGGTGTGCCGCCGCAGGGCGCAGTACCTGCAGCGGCTGCGGCGCTCGCTGGATGCGCAGGCATTTCGCAGCGCGCGCAGCCTCGCCGAGCGTGACACTGCCCATTCTAGCAACCAACCACTACCTGGCAGCCGCAGGCCTCCTTGAGCATACCGCGGCCGCGCGACCACGCGCACGGTCGGGACGCTAGGCCAGGGCCGCGCCCTGCTCGCCGTCCAGCAGCGGCAGGTACCCGGCGCGCGCGCGGTTAGCCGCGCGGCAGGCGGCGTCGCCGGGCGCGCAGGCCGTGCACTGGTGGAACGCGCGCCGGCACGCGCCCAGCGTGTCGCCGTCGCCGGACATGTAGGCCCGGTTGCTGGTGCACTCGCCTGCGCTGCGGGCGGTGGTCGGCACCGCGCAGCTCAGCTCTTTGGCGCGGTGTGCGCCGCGCTGCCCAGTCTGCCGTATGCATGCGAACGACGGGCAGCGCAGCCAGGGCCAAGAGGAGTGCTGTGGGTGCCGACAAGAGGCTTGGGCTGCGCGTAAGGAGGCGAGGCGGCTCCCAAGGGCGCCCAAGGGCATACATGGCGATCGCTTCCTGGCAAGCGAGCAGCTGTGTGGCGGCGTTGTGTCCAGCTCTGCATTGGGTTGAGACCCCCAGGGTCTCAACCCTAGGGCCACAGCACCTCACGAGAACAGGAGGGAGCGCTGCGCACCCGCATCAGCCCAGTGCTGGCAGTTGGCATGCGCGTCCGCGCACTCGTCTGGCAGCGGGGCGTCCTCCGCCGCCCCGCCCGCGCCCTGCAGCCAGTCCGGGTGGAAGGGCTCCGCGTGGAGCCACTTTGTGGCGGTCCACTTTACGCCACCCAGCACGGGGCAGCCCGCATGCATGGCGTGCGGGTCCAGGCTGCCGTCGGCGTGCAAATTGTAGAACAGGAGGGCGTCGCCTGCGCGCGCCAGCGCACCCTGATTCAGACAGGGTATACGCCAGGGCTTCCGCACGCTGGCAGCGGTGATTTGTGGGAAACGCGATATGTTGAGGTGCTGCGGGTGAGGGGATGTCACACAGCGAGCAAACGGTGCATGCAGGTGCAGTCCATGCTTGTATGGCAGGCAAGCTGCCTGGCCGCCAACGCGCTGCCCATCCAGGCAGCCGGGCGCTGCATGCGGCCGCGCACCCAGCCGGGGCCGCACGGCCACATGGCCCTGCGCGCAGGCCGAGAACGGCCCTCGCCGCCGCGCTGCGCCCGCGTCCCACCACACGGACGCCTGCACATGGCACGTTCCGGCCTGGTCACCGAATGCCACCAGAGGCAGATGCCGCGGGTGACGCGCTAGATGCTGAGCGGAGCGTGAACACATGCTGGAGGGACTCCCTGAGATGTACTCCCATGCGCTGATTGCCAGCGGTGTGTACGTGAGTGGCACGGGGCTTTGAGCAGCTCCATCGCAGGTTCTTGCAACTGGGAGTGGCAGGGAGCCGCGGCGCGCGCGCACCTCCGGGAAGGCTGTCTCGCCGCCGCGCAGCAGCGGATCCGCGCTAAGGTACATGAGCACGGTGGCCACGCGCGGCGCGCCGCCCTGCAGCGAGTCGTAGTGCGCGCCGTACTGCTGCCCATTTTCGTAGCGCAGGACCTGCGGAGCCACGCGCGGACTTTACGAACACGTAGGCAGGCTCCACATGCTGAGCACCACAGGCTCATAGGCATGGCGAGTCTGTGGCGGCCCCTGTACCAGCTGCATAGAGCGCGCATGCGTCTATACACGCATGTGCAGGCCCAAGGGGCTCCAGGCTATTTGGGCTACCCAGCAAGTGTCACCTACACAAAAATACATGCATTCACGCAACGTCTGCCCCAGAGTCAGCATGCGCTCACCTGCATGTCCTCCTGGTGGGTGACGTTCAGGTGCGTCCAAATGGCCAGCCGGCGCTCGATGGCGGCGATGACGGGGTCCTGCAGCCTGCGCAGGAAGGTGCCATAGCTGGTCCGGATGCCGTCACGGACGCTGCTGCCATTGGCGCCCACCACCGTCGAGCGCCGCATCTGCATGCAGTGCGCAAGCGCTCCCTGAGCGCGCTGGCAGGGCTGGAGCGCAAGCCGCATGGCAGTGCAGCCGTGTGACCGGCCTGACCTGTGCAGGGCCCAGCCAGTGCGGCCAGTCCTCCAGCCACACGCTCGGCAGTGCTGAGTCAGCACTTGCGCATATGTGACGACACCCGGCTTGTCCCGCACTGGCATACGTTTAGAGACCAGCGAAAACGTCAGGCTCTGCCCTGTGGCCGCACAGCACCTGGGGCTTGGCCAAGCGCATGGTGTGCCGGCACTCATCCGCAGTGAGGAAGCTGTGCCACAGGAAGGCCCGTGGCTGCCATGACAGCACCTCCACCCTTCCCGCGCGCCTTGCGCTGTGTCACGTCACTGCACTGCACCATGTGCAAAATCCCGTGGGTCGCGAGCAAAGCGGTCACACCACGAGCGCCCGTTGGTTCGCACAGCGCCCGCCTGCAGTGCACAAGAGAAGAGATCGTGCCGCAGCTTGTGTAGCCACAGATGGCATGTGTAGCCACAGGTGCGCTTGCACACCCGCGCACCGTCTGGTGCGGCCGTCCGGATGGTTTGTCGGACTCTGCGCCGCGCCAGCCCGGACTGACTTTGTCAGTGCAATTACACTGTGTGACGGAGTTTTGCTTGCGTACTAACAAAGAGCTTGCACCCCAAATATATATATCAAGATGTGTTGTGTCCCTGGCGGTGCGTACCTTCGCCACGAGCCTGGCAGTCTGCCAAGACCACGGCAACGAAAACAGCTGCTGCGCAGCCTCTGCCAGGCAGTGAAAGTAACCACTTCAGGGCCCGCATTCTGGCAGGCCTGCTCGGATGGCACTCTGCTACTGCAAGCTAGCATGGCATCTTCTGCAATACACAGCGCTCTTGCACTTCCAATGCACGTGCCTGCACAGGAGTGCAGCACTAATAAGCTACTTGTTCGTGCCTCCGAAGGCGTTGTGATGACAACGCATGCCTGTCACCAGGGCCTGCTCATTCCTACCTAACCCTAGCTTCTGCTCAACTTGCTGCTTGAATATTCAAAATAGGACGGATTTATACGCGTAGCTGGTCCGTCCGTGGTGCTGTTCCAGCACTGCCGTGCTGTGGTGAAGAGCCGGTCAGGGGTGAGTGCCAGGGAAGTGAGCAGGAAAGGCTTGTTGCCGCTTGCGATAAGCTGCGCAACGACTCGTAGGTGGGCAGGATCAGGGCCAAGCAGGAGCCTGCAGCCTCCAAACGTGCGCAAGCAGCAGGGATCGAACACCCATATGCTGCAACATCTGCCCCTGCGCCTTGTTGATGGTCAGGGCAAAACAGAGCTGCATGGGGAAGTGGCAGCGGGCCACTCGGTCTGAGCGGTCGTTTACGGCCTGGCCAGGCAGGAGCTCCGCCGCGAACTCCGGCCAGCTGGGGCCGCGCGTGACTGTGACGAAGTAGTCTGGTCGCCCGAACTTGCGCACGGTGGCCAGCTTGTCCTGGCGCCAGCAGCACAGCGCATTGCCGAGTCGGGCACAGTGCGCAAGTTGCTGGCGCCAGGACAAGCTGGCCATCGTGCGCAAGTTCGGGCGACCAGACTACTTTGTGACAAGCACGTGCGATCCCAAGTGGCCGGAGATCACGGCGGAGCCTGGACAGGCCACGAATGACCGTCCGGACCTAGCGGACAACCGCAGACAGGCGCAGGGCAGCGTGCCCAGCGGCGGGCGCACCTGGAAGCTTTTGAACACGTAGCGCTGGCCGCCGGTGAAGGAGGCAGGCAGCACGACGCGCTGGACTATCCTGCCCTGTTGCATTCGTCCGCAGCCAGGTTCCGGCCTGACTTTGCAGTGACGATCAGCAAGGCGCTGGGGCACATGCCGCAGCACATGGGTGTCCACTCGCCCTGCAGTGTCTCACGGCTGGTTTAGTGTCGCTGCGTCAAGTACTGGACTGCACCGTGTCATCAACGGGCATGTGGGCGGCTTGATAAGGGCATGCGCATTACAGGTGTTGTGGACAACAAGCCTATCGTGAGAGCAGAGTATCTCCAACGTCCTGTGGAGTCCTGTCCTGTTGATCATGTTGTGCTCCTGCTTGAAACCCGCACCTTGTGCGCACCTGTGGAGGCTGCAGGAGCTTGCTTGACGTAGAGCTCACACTTCAAGCTTACCCTTTGAGAAAGTGCTAGGCTTGGCCGGCAAGGCGACCACACTACTCATCACCACAAATATTTCTCATTGCATCTTCACTCTCTTCCTGCCTGGCTCTCCCCCACAACACAACCCCGCAACCCCTCATGACGCAGCACCCCCAATTGGTCCACACACTCCTGTGAGATGAACGTATGAGTTTACAGCCGTGTATCAGCCACCTGAAGTGACCCGGAAGACATGCATTGTCACTACGGCTGCTCAACACCTATGGCTCTACACCGAATCAGACGCCGTTGTTGCTTGCAAGCTTGGAAAAAAAAAACATGGGTCCCGGAGTCCCCAAAGAATGGCCTAACCTAAACACAATCATGCGCTATGCCGCCTTCAGCAGCTTTGCCTCCTTTGCAGTCAGCGACCGCCAAGCCTGCCTGGCCGCCTTGCTCGCGCGCGCCAGCCGCGGCTCCCCGTTTGGTGGCCGAGCTCGCGCGTGTTCGATGCCGGAGCTCCTCAGCGCCGCGGTCGGTCCAAACCTGCAAACGCACACACGGCGCATTGGTAGTGCGATATTTCAGCACGTGCGCACGTGTCGCGTGCTGCACCGGGGCATGCTCGTGCATAGCCTATAGTGTGCTGAGCGCTGTCAGTGCAAAGGAGGCGCAGCGCACATATCTGCAAGCCTAGCGACATGGGGTCAGACGAGCTCCTCGCTGGACGCCATATACAGGGTAGGGTTAGGTTTAAGGTAAGGGAGGCGCAGCACACATGTTCTGCAGGCCAAGCGACATGTGGTCGATGAGCTCCTCGCTGTACGCCAGCGCGGCGTCCCGGACCGGGAAGCGGTCCGGCGCGTCCGCAAACCGGTTGGACAGCCACAGCCAGCAGCCCAGGATCTGCACGCCGGGCGCGGCCGCCGCTCAGGCGTTGCAGCGTGCGCTGCTCAGCAGGCACGGTCAGTGCTTGTTCCTGAACCACTAACCCTACTCTGGAGCGCGAGCGCGCAGCGCCTGGAAGGGCTGCGTGGTGAGCCGCATCGCAGGCCGCTGCAGGCACGAACTCACTGTGGCGGTCCTGCACCTGCACCCGCCGCGGCTCCGCCGAGTCATCAGCAGGCGGAGGCACCCACCGGCCGCGTGCGCTGCAGCCGGGGCAGCATGCAAGGCCTCTTTTCGATGAAATGCGCAGCCGCGAGCCGATGGCAACGTCGCCTCCCGGGGAGGCGTGGAACGCCGCACAGCAGCACATGTTAGGGTAGAGTTAGGGCCGGGGCGAGGCGTGCGCACGCTGTGCAGGCCCTCCAGGCGCCGCAGCTGCTCCGCGGTGGCCGGCACGCGTGTGCGCCCGGCGCCCTGCAGCGCATCCAGCGGCACGGCGCGCCGCGCGGCAAAGGCCTCCGCGGCGCGTAACAGCTCGGCGCTCGACTCGCGGTCATGCAGGTTGGCCGGCGCGGTGCAGAACACGTGGCGCTCCTGCCAGGGCGCGCCAGCCCTCAGCCGCACCGCTTGCGCGGGGCGTGCGGCCCTGCCTGGGACCTCGGCCGCTGTCGCGTTGGCAGGCTCGATTCAACCCTGTCTTACACCCTTTTACAACAGCGTGCTGCTTCACATCCCGCCCAGTCGCGGACCCTCCTGCATGCAGACCCATCCAACAAGAGCGCGGCGTGGTTGCCGCACATGCATGCGCATGCCCAGCAGCATGAAAGCCCGCGGGGTTGGTTGCATGCATTAATGCTTCTGCACGGCAGCAGGCTGTGGCAGGGGTACCCCACTGGGTGCATCTCGGGGCACGTGGGAGGGCCCGGGGTGCGCCCGCATGCCTGCAGCGACAGGTCAGCGACCGGCGCGAGCATCATGGCCACCTGCAGCATCTGCTCCTGCTTGCAGTAGAAGTACGGGCCGTCCAGGCGCGCCTCGGCCGCAAATCTGTCCACACGCAGCCGTCAGTCCGCGCAAGCGCGCGCGGTCCGGAACGTATCTTACAGAAGTGAAGCATTTGGAAATCAATAGTTTTCCTGCACCCCATGCACAACCCATCCACACTGCATTGCTCACCAAGAGCTGCAGCGACACGACCACTTCTACTCTGATGTGTTTCCACCCTTAGCATTACTATGCTCTGTCACGGCCGCCCAGGCTGCACCCGGCAGCGCGCTGCATCCAGCACCCAGTAGCGAAGTGGCGCAGGCGGACAGGCGGCGGCTCGCACCGCCGCAGCGTCTCCGGGAACGACTGGCCCAGCTGGTTGCCGGCGAAGGCCTCCAGCTGGTCGAACTCGGGGAAGAGGCCGGCGGCCGCCGGCGCCAGCGCTTCGGCGGGCGTCGCCAGCGCGACGCGCAGGCCGCGGACGTCCGACTCGTGCAGGCAGGTCACCAGACCCTCCGCCCACTCGCTGCTGCGCCGCCCCGCCCGCCCTGCAGCAGCCACTTGAGCGTTTGAAGTACTCATCGGTGCTGCTCAAGCCCTGGCGCCTCCGTGAGGCCATTAGCGCCCGTCAGCAGAACAAGGCCCACCCTGCGAGCACAGGGACTGCCCCAGGGCAGCGCGGTCACCATTGTGCGCCTTGTCCGTCACGGGTCACCTTGCGGTGCGTGCAGCAGGCGCGCTGCATGCTTGCCTCGAGGCTCATGCTGCTCGCATGACAGGCAGGTCGCTGACTATTCAGGCCCAGCCAGCATAGTTATGCGGGGGCGCTGCGGGCCCGAGCGCGGCACCGGCGATCTGCTTGACCTGCGACGGCGGCACGGGCGCGGTGCTGCCGGGCCCGTCGCCGGCCGCCTTGCGCAGCGTGTGGAAGATCACGCGCCGGATGTTGAGGTTGAGGCCCATGCCGACCGCGTCGCTGGCCACCAGCACGTCGTAGCCGTTGCCCGGCTCGTTGAACAGGCGCGCCTGCATGCGCCGCATCTCCGGCGGCAGCGCGCCGTATACCACGCAGACCCTGGCGCGCGCGCCGCCGAAGTGAGCATGGTAGGAGTGCTGAGGCTTGGCTCCTTGCCCAGCCTGTTCATTGTCAACCGGGCGCGGGTCTGCTGGGAACGCGACTATGACATTCGCCTGATCCCGACACCAGCGCGCAGCCTGGCCCTCGAGTGCACCATGGCGCTGGACGACGCGGCCTCGGCACGTGGCGCCCATGCGATGCGAGTGCTCGCATACAGTCTCCCTGTCTGCACATAGAAGGGGCTGCGGACGTGCGGGTGTCACGGGCCGCGCAACCCCTGGAGGTGCAGCAGGCCGCCACCTGTGGCCCGTCGTCACCTCGATCGTGTTCTTGATGTCGTAGATGTGCCGGCGTGTGAAGGCCACCACGCAGTCGCCCGGCTGCACGGCGCCGTACCCGCCCGGCAGCCCACCGCCCTGCACCCGCAGCGGCTTGAAGCGCTCGTAGCTGCGCACCTGCGGCGCGCGCGCGCGCGCCTCAGGCCGGGCGCCGGCGCCCGGCCGGTGTCAGCCAGCGCGCGCATGTGCGCGTCTGCGCTCTCCGCTTAGCTGCCCCTTCCGCTCAACAGAGCCCACTGGGTCAGGCGCGCCCGCTTTGAGTGGCCTGCTGCCGCATGTCTGTGCTAGGGCGAGCGCGATTGCAGCGGCACGCCCAGAGCCTCCGCTTGGGAGCCCGCACGGGCCGCACTGCTGCAATGCCCTAGTCCAGCACGTGCCGGGGCACGCCACCAAGACGCGCACAGTGCCCGGGGCCGACCTCGAGCGCCCGGTGGTGGCCACCGCCACGCGCGTCACGAGCGGCACCGCGGCGGTGTTACCCTACCCTAACCTAGACGCGCTTAGCACTCGGGGGCCGGACCTCGAGCGCCTCACCGGTGGCCGCCGCCATGCGCGTCACGAGCGGCACCGCGGTGGTGTTACCCTAACCCTAAATTAGACGCGCTTAGCCCCCGGGGGCCGGACCTCGAGCGCCTCGCCGGTGGCCGCCGCCATGCGCGTCACGAGCGGCACCGCGGCCGCGTCGCCGCAGACGTGGACCTCGTTGGCCGGCACGCCCAGCAGCGCGCGCGTCCACGCCCAGCCGCGCTCCCGGTCGCCCAGCATCTGCGCGCGCGGCAGCACTTCCCTAACTCTACGACGAACCCTAAACACCGCTTATTGGCAGTTTTGCGACAGCTTTGCGAGCGGCCGCGTCCCCTGTGCCAGGTCTTCACCAATGGCGCACACCAGCGCCGCCCGCCTCCCCGCACGCCGGCCCTGGCTGCCTCTCTGGCATGCCCTCGGAGGCGCGGCGCGCAGGACGCCGGTGCGGCTGCACGCACGGCTGGCGCCGCGGGCAGCAGGGCGCAGCGCCGTCATAGGGGTTAGGGTCGGGTAGGCAGCGCGCCTGTATCTCGTCAATGACGGCCACGCTGACGCGCCGGCCCATGGGCACCATCTCGACGGTGCACGCGCAGTGCTGCGCGCCCGGGACCTCCTTCTTCTCCTGGCCTGCGCGGCCCGCGCGGACACGCCCCCCTCACCGGTGTGCATGGCACCGCGCAGGCTCGCGCAGGCACCGCACGCTGCAGCGCAGGCCTGCCCGCACGCGGGGCACAGCGTGGGGTGAGGCGGGCCGGGCCGGGTGCACTGCTCACGCCTCGCAGCAGGCTTGGCGCCTCGCACGCATCCCTGGCTCAGCCGCTCCTCTACCCTACCAGGCGTGACAGCGGCGGGCACCGCACCCGTGATGAGGTTGCACAGCATGACCTACGAGATCTGCTCGTCGTACACCTCCTAGGGTAGGGTAGGGTAGAGTCAGCACCGCACCAGTAATGAGGTCGCACAGCGTGCCCTGCGCGTTGAGCTCGTCGTACACCTCCATGGCCAGCAGCCGCAGTGGCCCGCAGTACAGTCCGCGGCCCGAGGCGCACATCGCCTGCTTGACCGCACCATCACCGCTCACCCCTGTCACACGGCGTTGCTGTGCGTGGGGGGTCCTGGACACGTACGCAGACCACACGCGCCCCTGCTTCTAGCCTGGGTGAACAGCCTGGGTGAGGCACGGCAGGAGGGGCGCTGCAGCTGTGCTCCCTACTCGTGCCGCTCGCAGCGATCATGCTGCGCCCTGACGCGCACAGTGCGCATGACCGTGCATAACACACACGTGTGTGCCCGCCGCGACTCCTGTCGCTGTCAGGAGCTCACACTTCACATACCAGCCTTAAATGAAAAAAAAGCACCCACTGGATGCCTGCAACACCCTGCTTGGCTGCAGCAACCGCTGTGCGACTCTTGAGTTTTGCTGCATAGATTGAGTGTCTGTTGCCGATTTAGCGCCGCGCCTGCAGCGCCTCGTACGTCTTGCCGGAGTTGGTCGGGCCGGCGTGGTAGATGATGCGGCGCTGCAGGGAGCGCGCGACAGGGTACCACTCGTGTGGCGAGCTCATGTCCACCGCGCGCACGACCTCCCTGCATGCCCAGGCAGCCGGGCCGCCTCAGACCCTACAGACCCTTTCTCGAGTCCTAGGCACATGCGCTTCAGCAGCAGCGCAGGCAGGCCAGCAGGCTCGGGCAGGGTTAGCGTGCCTGTACGCCTGGATCTGCGTCGCGAAGCCCTGCACGACATGCTGCGCGAACAGCGGGAAAAGCGCGCCAGGCAGGTCCGCTGGCGGCAGCGCCAGCAGCGCGTCCGCGAGCGGCCGCGTCATGCCCGCATGCAGCAGCTTGCCGAAGCCGCGGCTGGCCGTTCGGAACAGCTGCGCGCGCCCATGAGGGTCAGCCCAAACCTACCCCAACCCCTCAGGGCCACGGCGCTTGCTCGCCGGCTGCGCGCCGGCGCGGATGCAGGCTGCCCGCGCCCGCCCGCGCCCTGTGGGCGACGAGACATCGCGCTCCGGCTCATTCCTCCATGCACGTGCAACAGCGTGCACGACGTCATTGTCAGGTTTCAGAGCAGGTGGCAAGCAGCGGGCAGCTTCAGCTGCAACATCTGGCGCTAACATCAACGAGCTCTGACACATGTCAACGAGGCTCAATAATGCTGCGCGGGCGCAGCCAGGCGCCGCGGCGCCAGCCCGCACCTTCGAGTTGACGTACAGCGAGAGCGCCCGGTCCCGCACGTCCGCGCTGAAGCAGAACGAGGCGACCTTCTCTGCGACCTGCGGACGCACACAGCGCTTGCTGTCAGGCCGCGGCTCAGCGCTCGGCTCGCCCAGCCGCCCGGCACCTGCAAGGGTGGGAGGCTGCATGGAGGGGGACGAGGTGTGGCCTGCGTCACACAGCAGTCTGTCTCGTACAGCTGTGCGAAGCAGCCGTGCAAAGCTACAGCATCACTCGTGCAGGAGCCGACACCACGTCAGGCCACAACGCCTGGCGCATGACCCCGGCACACACATCAGCCGGGGCGGGTGCACTGCAACCAGCGCGGGTGCAGGTACGGCACAGGTGCGCGACAGGGCCAGCAGCATGCATGCTCGTGTGCAGCGCTGCTCACCTGGCGCGCCTCATCGCCATGCAGCCCGGCACGGGCGGCGGCCGCCGCAGCGTTCCACTGGTGCGCCGCGGCTGTCAGCTCGGCATACGTCGGCAGCGCGGGGCCGCGCCGCCTGCCGCGCCGCACCTGCGGCGCCTCCGCGGGCTGCTCGCCCGGCGGCGCCGCGGCCGCAGCGGGCGCCGCGCCCGCGCCGCTCGAGCAGTGCCGCGCGCAGCCGCCCGCCACCCACCCCCGCCCGCCCGCCGGCGCGGCGCGGCGCGCGCGCAGTGAGCACCCCGCAAGTGCGTGCCCCGGCGCTCCGAGCTCCGCCACCCAGTGCGGAGTCTGGGACGCCCAAGCCGTCCAGCTCGACGCGAGCGTCGCCACGGATGCCTGGCTCGCAGCGGCTGCGCGTGACGCCGCCCCTGCAGCAGGCTCCGCGTCGCAGCCGCTGGTGCTGGCCTGCGTGCCAGACTGCCTGCGGACCGAGTGCACGCCGTCCTCCAAAGCACAGGCGCGCACGCTCGAGCGGCCTGGCGCCGACTGCCGGTCGTCCCAGCATGGCGCAGCGACAGAGGCACAGGCTGCTTGCTCAACAGCGGCGCCGCCCCGCCGGGCACGGCTCGCTCCCATCTGCGCAGTGCAGGCCGTCTGAGGCGCCGCATGCCCTTGTAACAGTGACCGCTCACAATACTTGAATGAATATAGCACGAACACGCAGCAGCGACTGCAAAGCAGTCCCGGGGCTCCACCTCTGCGTCAGCACAGCAAGAGCTGTGCCACCTGCACAGCCAGCCGTCCAGGCGGGGCAGCACGCTGCTTCTGCCGAGCTGCGTTGCCAACGCCGACTTGTGCTGCGAACATCCACTGCCACCGCTGGCCCGGTATCCAGTAAGGCTCTGCTGCACTGCCTGCAGGAGGCGGGAGCGCGTCATGCTCCCACGCGCCCCGGGCGCGCCAGGCGCCTTCCTCGGGCACAAGGTAAAGCTGCTTACACGTGCGCGTGTGTGTGTCAATGGCACAAGTTGGCCAAGTTGAGGGAGCACTGCTCACGGAGCAGCTCAAGCCCTTGCGGTTTGCGCACTGTACAAACTTGTGACCAGTTGCCGGGCTGTCTAAAGAATGCTTGTAGAGCACCACAGCGGTCCCTTAACAGGCGCAGCGTTTAGTAAAGACGAAAGCAATGCATGCACATACGCAGGTCGCTGTGCGCTGCACGCCGGCACACTCACCTGCTGGAGCTCGAGTCGTTACAAGGCGGCGAGCCGCGCTGCCACCAGTCAGGGCCTGCGGGCAGTGCGAGCAAGCGGACCGGCGCGGCAGTGCAGCGGCTTCCCCGCCACTGGTGCGCCAGGCGGCTGCAGCGGACGAGGCGTCCTGCAGCAGCAGCGCACGGAGCGGTGCAGACGGCAGCGGCCAGTCGCTGGATGCCACCGCGACCGAGGTGGCGGCTCGCAGCGACGCCTCTGCCTCCAGCCCGGAGCGGGACCATGCGGAGAGCTTGGGCGTGCGGGCAGCTCTGGCCGCACTGATGTTCTACAAGGGTGCGCAGTCACCTCCTTCCCGAGCAAGACTGGTGCGTAGCAGTAGGGCGCTGTTGCCCGTGTTGTCACCGAAAGGCGCGCTTGTGCAAGCAGCCTTCTGGCACAAGGCAGCGCATATGTTGGCTGTGCATGTCCGGAGCGCTGTACCGACGCTACGCCTAAACGCTGCTGTGAGCGGCGCAGCCGTCATATCGCCTCTGCTGCCAAAGTCGTGCCGCTTCCTTCCGACGTGCTCGGAGTACAGCATGCGCGCGTACCGCGAGTTTGGCGTCGCGCGCGGCACCGCGCTGACCGCCTGGCGCCTGCTGCGCTGCAACCCGCTGTCCGAGGGCGGCTGGGACCCGCCACGCTGGCCGCCGCCCGGCCTCGCGTGGCTCTTTGGGGCTGGCGCGTCGTGAGGCGGGGGCGTGCGCAGCCTGAACGTCAGCGCCCAGTTTGCTGAGTCTGTGCACTGCCCGCGGTCTCCTTTGCTCACAGGACCAGCTTGGAAGCGGCGACTCACTGCCTCACCGCAGCGTTTACCACTTCCATGTCCGTTCACCCAGCAAGGTTCAACAGCAGTTTGAGCACACCTAGAAATACAGCTAGGCACGCAAGGCCACCAGACGTTGAAGGCAGGCATGCCCCTGTCAGCTTCAACAACAGGTGTCCACGAAGATCACCAGAACTTATGGCCAAGTTCACGTAAAAAACAAAGCAGCCAGTCAGAAGCCGCACAAGGTCCCTCACAGCCCAAAGTGAAGCAACGGCCAGTGTCAGGGGCCACGCAGATGTGGCCGTAGCGCCACTCACTGAGGCCAGAGCAGCGCCGCCGCCGCGCGGCGCCCGCCTACCGCCTCTCCTTTTTCTTGTCGCGCCGGCGGCGGCGCTCCGCCTTTCGCCGCTTCTTCTCGCGGCGCTCCTGTTTTTCGCGCCTTCGCACTTTTTCCTTCTTCTCCTTTTTGCGCCGCCGCGCCGCGCCAGAGCTATCGCTGTCGCTGCTGCTGCCCTCGGAGCCGCTGCTGGACAGGCTCAGGTCGGAGCTCTCATCGGAGCCCTCGCCTCCCTCCGGCGGCGGCGGCAGCACGGGCGCCGCGGCAAGGCCGGGCGCGCCGCCGTCGGCGGCGGCCGCCAGCACGTTGCGGCACTGCTTCGTCAGGTGGCCCAGCTGCCCGCAGCGCTTGCACGCGCCGCGGTTCTGGCCGCCCAGCGCGCCCTGCGAGCGCGCCAGCGACAGCAGGCTCTCATAGTTGTTCACCGCCGTGTCGTACCCGCCTGCGCGCCGCGCGCGCCCGGCCGGGTCAGGCACGGGTCGCGTGTTACGCCGCGCGTGCCAGGCAGTCGGGCGCTTGTCGTCTGACACACGCGCCCTCTGCTGGCGCCTGGGACAGGAGGCTGTTACACAGTTCACAGCCGCGTGTTGCTCGCCTGCGCACCTGCTTCCACCGAAACACCCGCAACCAGGGCAGGCACGCTTGCCTGCTGTGCACACGCTGCTTACTGAAGAGGTCGAGCCTGTCCAGCCTGCGCTCCATGCATGACAGGCAAGGCGTCGAGAGCATCATGGCTGGGTCCGGGAGGACTAAGAGTCGCACCTGTCGCCTCCACGATTTCCTGCGCCGCGGCGCGCCGCGCAGCGCGGCCGCCGCCGACCTGTGGCGCATTGATCAGCGCGTCGACAGCCGTGTTGGTGCCCAGCTGCGCGTCGCTGATGCCGATCGTCTTGTTCCACATACTGTTGCCCTGCAGGGAGTCACTGCGCAGCATGCGGCGCGCCGGTCAGCGGCTGCAGCAACTCCGGCTGGTGTCCACACGCAGCAGCCCTGAGCGTGAGCAGCGCGCCACACCTGGTCCTGACACGGTTCGTCGAGGCCTTGAGCCGCCCGCTCATGGTGGCGCACTTGGGCCGCACACCGCCGACTCAGGGCTCAGCTGCTGTGGTCACGGCGCGAAGCAAGCAACCTGAAGCCTGCAAGTGATAAAGAAGCGAGCTGCTCAGGTCCGTTCCTGTCAACGCCTCAAGCTCCTATGTCTGTGCTTGCAAACAACAGGCTTGAGTACACTGCCGTTCAGAAAGAGGAGTCAAACAAGGCGGGCCGACACCCCACAGGGTTAGGTGTTCAGGCCCAGCGAAGAGATGTAGCGGCTGGCCACCCACAAAGCGCCCCCTCCTCCCCGCACTCTTTTGCAGGGCGCCTGGGCCATGGCGCTCAACACAGTGATGGCCAGCCTGAGCTTGGGTGCTGGCAGCCAGCAGCCCGTGGTACGCACAACAAAACAAAGTCACGCCTGCTCATGTGCTGCGCAAGTGTGGTTTTGCTGACAGCTAGCCACAGCAGCATCCCACTCTGTGTGTGTGCGCAGACGCTGCGGAACTTCGAGGGCTTCAGGGCTGCGGGGGCCGCGCGGCCAGCGCAGCTGGTTGCCGCGCGCAGCCGTCAGGTGCGGTGCAGGCCGGGCTGCCCCTGTCAGCGTGCGCGTGCCCACTCAAGCGTGCTGGGCGCCTGCACCCAGCGCCCCCGTCTAGGCTGTGGCGCTCTGCAAGCAGAGGCGGACTGGCAACAAGGCTTTACTGCTTTGTGTCATCTGGGGGCAGGCCTGTGCTGGTGTGTTGCTGTCGTGCCGGAGCTGGAGTGCGCTGTGAGCGCGCACGCAGCATGCTCCGCATGGGTCAGTGTGCGAGACACGTGTGACCTGCTCTTGCAGGCGGCGGCACAGCGAACTCCCCTGAGGATACAGGCGGCGCGTGTGGGCGGCGTGGAGATCCCGAACAAAAAGATGATAGAGTTTTCGCTGCAGTACGTGTACGGAATTGGCCACACCACGGCCAAGGCTATCCTTTCAGAGACGGTGCGCGGCCGGAGCGGCAGGTCGCCAGCTGCTGTGCCTAGGCTTGCACGCGCCGTCTGTGCACCTGAGGTGACAGAACCTCGCGTCTCAGAGCTGCTCTGTGAACGGCCCTGTGCGCCACACAGTCTCTCCACGACGGCTAGCGTGCTTCTGCACTGGCATGCGCCCAGGAGTACCCACTGGGAGAGTCTTGTCTGTGTGGCGGCCAAGGCGCGGGCGCGCGCCGCGCGGCTGAGCGAGGGGTGCCGGGCGCCGGCTGCGCTGCGGCAGAGCATCCAGCATCAACTGTCTGTGTGGCACCCAAAGCCTGGGCGCGCGCCGGTCTGTATGGCACTAAAGCGCAAGTGTGCGTCGGGCGGCCAATCGAGCGGTGCTGGGCTCCGGCTGCGCTGCGGCAGGGCATCAAGAATGCACTAACTTCATGGCGCCGAAAGCACGGGCGCGCGCCGGGCGGCCTTCTTGTGAGGGGCCGCCGGGCGCGCGGGCGGCAGGGCATCGCGAACAAGCGCACGTACGAGCTGTCGGAGGAGGAGCTGACGAGCCTGCGCGACGAGGTGGAGAAGTACTCCATCGAGGGCGACCTGCGCCGCTTCAACGCGCTCAACGTGAAGCGCCTCAAGGACATCCAGTGCTACCGCGGCCGGCGCCACATCGCGGCGCGCGCCCCGCGCCGGCTGCTGCGTCGCGCGAGAGCTCATGGTGTGTGAGGGCTCGCTGGCAAGCGGCCATACCAGAAACCTTGTCATATGATGTTTTGTGCGCGTGTGAGCTTAAACAGAGACTGCGCATACCTTGCTCTACCTTAAAGTAGGTGTATGGCAGGTCCGCTATATGATCGGTCAGCTATAAAAGGTTTGTGGCGTGGCGGTGCAGAACCTGCCGGTGCACGGCCAGCGGACAAAGACGAATGCGCGCACGCGCAAGGGCAAGGCGCGCACGGTGGCGAACAAGAAGAAGTAGGCCGCGCGTGGCGCAGCTGGCGGGCGGCGGAAGCGCTGCATGCTCGAGAACTAGCCGGGGTGCTGTGGCGGCGCCCTGCGGCGACACTGGCTGCTCATGTGCTGGGGTGTTGCATGTCAGTTGTAAGAGTGGTGCAGTCGCTCGCATTGTCGCACACTCACTGATGTGCTGTCCAGTGCGCGTTGCATACTTGCACTATGGACTGGCGAAGCTACTTGCAGAGCAGCAGAGAACACGCTAGTCAATAGATGGACAACCAGAGGCTACCCGCCCTGAAACTCAATTCTACCGTCGAGCTCGCCCTGTGAAGCGCGCCCTCTCAAAGGGCGGCCAGCGTTATGCCCTGGCACTGCCAGACGCCCGGTCAGCGCGGGAGGCGCGCGGCGTCCAGCCGCGACACGTGCACGCTGCGGTCCGCGCTCGCGCTCAGCACCACGGGCTGCGCCGGGTGCCAGTCCACCGCTTGCACCGCTGCGCCGTGCGCGCCCGCAGAGGCCCAGTGCCAGCCACCGCTCGTGGGGCTGCTGCGGGACGGCGAGGAAGACAGCGGCGCGGGGACCACGGCGGCAGCAGGCACGCCGCTGCCGCCGCCGCCACGCAGCAGCAGCGGCACGGCGCGGCCAGCAGACGTCAGCGCGAACGCGCCGCCGCCGGGCGCGCCTGCAAAACGGTGCGCGCTGGCGCCGCAGCACGCGCTCGCGTCCACCTCCTCCACGGGCTCCTGCGGGCCGACGAGGCTGCTCAGCGATGAGCTGAGGGTAGGGTCAGCGGCCTGATGCATTTACTGCGCGCGCGCCCGCCTCCTCTGCAGGCTGGCCTTCCCCCAACTGGGTCCGAAGAGGCGGCTGCTCAGCGCGCTTCCTGTGTCCGTCGTCGACGCGCCCGAGCGGCAGCCGCGCCAGACTTGGCTGCATCGGGCCGACGTAATCGTTGGCCGCACAGCGCACCCATGGAGCAGAGGTACTAGGCTAGTGTCACTGTGGGAGGACATTGCAAGCAGTGCTGACGCGCCGATCGATGCACGCAAACAGCGCCCGCGCTGGCCTCCTTGGCGGGCCCGCCCCAGTGTGCAGGCTGCCCGGCGCCTCTGCGGCGAGCAGGCATGGCGTGCGCGCTCTGCGGACGGACCGCATGCCTCCCCGCGAGGCCTGGGGCTGGACTAGGGAATCAGAGAGTTTGGGGCCCCGCGCAGCGCACCCGCAGCATGGCCAAGTCCCACCACTGCAGGCAGCCGCCCGGGCCGAGCGTGACGACTGTATTGGGCGCCTCGCCGCAGCGCAGCCACGCCGCGCCGCCGCCGCCGCCAACCGCCCAGCTGGCTACCTGCTGCGCCCAAGCGCGGTCTGCGGCTTTGCGATCCGCTGAGCTTTGGCCTGCGGCCCGACTCAAATCTACAGGCTTGGCCTGCAGCCTGACAGAGCAGCCAGACGCATGCGCCTGGCTCATCGTCTGCAGCGTGCAGCACGGATGCCTGAGGTCCGCAGCATGCCCAAGCGCCCACCAGCTCGCGTGTGTAAAACACACAAACAAACAAACACAAACGGCGCGGGGCGGGATGACGGGGGGAGCGCGCGCCTCGGCGCGGCTGGCAACGTCAAACAGCCGCGCGGTGCCGTCGGCGCCGGCCGCGAGCAGCGCGCGGCCGTCGCGCGCCCAGGCCAGGCAGCGCAGCGCCGGCTCGCCCGCCAGCGAGAAGGCCGCCGCGCGCTTGAACGCGCGCTGGTTCCACAGCGCCAGGCGGCCCGCCGCCGGGCCTGCCGCCGGCGCCCCTAATGAGCACGGCCGCTGCATGGCGCACGAGGCAGGAACGGCTGCATGCGCGCTGCTTCCTCAGCGCCAGGCCGCCCGCTACAGGGCCTGCGGCTCTTCCTCATTTGTGCTGCAGATGCGCGCACTGGGCCAGCCTGCGCTCTGCATCTGGCCGGAGATGCGCGCGTGGGGCCGGTCTGTGTTGCAGGGCCAGCCTGGGCATCAGGGGCAGCCTGTGCATCAAGGGCAGCCTGTCCTTGTGGGCCCCGCCAGTGCTGCACGCTCGTGCACGCATGCGTCACGCCCGCCTGCACTGAGACGCCCTCTCTGTGCGCGATCGCTGTTCGAGCAGGGCGGCGGCGCGCCGGGCTGGCCGGGCGCGGATGCGGTGGCCAGCGCAAAGACGGGCTCGACAGGGCTGCAGGCCAGAGCAGTGGCGTCCGGCGAGGCCGCGTCGGCCGGCACGTGCGCGACCATGCGCTTGGTATCCACGTGCCAGGCCTTCACGCCGCGCCGGCGCGTGCCCACCAGCCTGCGCGCTGGCGGGGTCAGGGTCATGAGACCCTATGAGAGCGGTCCGTGCGCGATCAGGCGTTGGTCGCACATACCGATCTGGCCTGGCCCCCATATCCACATCGGGCCGGTCCCACTCCAGACATACAGCAACTGGGGCACGCCATGCGCCGCCGCAGCGGGGCCGCCAGGGCGCGGGCGCACAGGATCTTGTCGGCACGCGCGTCCCACGCGAGCGCGGTGACGGGCGCGCCCGTCAGCAGCACCGCCGCGCGCGCCGCGTCCGCCTCCGGCAGCGACGCCGGCGCCCAGATGCGCACCACGCCTGGCCGCATTGACATCGCATCAAACAGTACAATAGACAGGCTACAGCCCGGCAACACGATACCCCAGGCTTTTGCACTATTCCAAGCCCCAGGTCTTGAGTTGCAAGCGTAAACACCGAGACTGGCGTGCTAGGAGCCGCGCACATGGTGCTTGGTGACTCGGGGCAGTTATTGTCGTCGTCCGACTCATTTCGCAGACTGGTTGCGAGATGGATAGGCGCTGCCCATGGCTTGCCCCTTGCTCGTGACCCGGGCACGCGCACCGTCGGCAGCGGCGGTCACGGCGTTGCAGCCGTTGGGCGACCAGAGCGCGCAGCACGCAGCCTCCTCGTGGCCCACCAGCTGCTCCACCTGCCACCGACGCTGCCAACATCTACAGTCTATTACCACGGGTATCTGCAAATCAATAGCCCCTCAACAATTAGTTCTTGGCACCCCTCGCCAGGGCACAGAGGGCGCACCGACACCCAGCAGCCGCCCAGGCTCTGCCTGCACAAAAGCCCCCTTTGGCGGTCATGGCGCGCTCTCCGGAGCATAGTGCACGCCACACTCATTTTGCTGCCAACGTGTGCATGCCACACTCGCACGACGGCGTGGTTGCACTCTGACCGCTTGCTCACTGGGGGCAGCACGGGAATAACTTTCGACGAGGCGTAAGCGCAGGCAGCCCAGCCCGCCGCTGCATGCATGCGCCGGCAGCGCTTGCAGCGGTGCACCGCCGCAGCGACTCTGTAGGGGGCAGCGCACCTGCTGAGCAAGGTCGGGAGCCTCGCCCGAGCCTCCGGCAACTCCTCGGCCCGCCCGAGCGCCGCCGTCGCCCCCCGTCGCCCCTGCAAGCTCCGCGCCTGAGCCCAGGGCCCCGCCGCCCTGCCCCGCCCTCGCCTCCGCCTCCGCGGCGCGCTCAGCGCCGGCAGGCGCGCCGCGGCCGTCTTCTCCCCCTAGGTCTAGGGCGCCAGCCCCAAGCAGGGCCGGCGCCCCGCTCGCGCCGGCGGGGCTCGCTGCCGGCGCCGCGTCGGGATGGCCCGCGCGAGCATCCGGGACGTGGGGCCCTGCGGGCGACGGTGCTTCCGCCCCGGGTCCTGCCGCGAAGCGGGCGGGCGAGCCCGGAGACGGTGCGCGGCCAGGCGCAGCTCCGCCTGCCTGGCTCCCCGCTCCGCTGCCGCCGCCCTCCTACGCCGCCACTGAAGCGCGCTTCAGCGCCAGGCCGGCATGATTGGTGTTGAGGCATGTAGCAGCCTCCGTGCCCTACGCGTACCCTACACCTTACGGACCAACCTTGCTGAGCGGGTGTTGCGCAGGTGCGGCACTAGACACAAGTGAGGCATGGTGGGGCTGACATCGGTGAGGCACGGCCACGGGAAGATGCAGGCGGCGGCGGGGTCCGGCACCGCGGGCACGGGCGGCGGCGGCGGCTGCGGCAGCGCCTCGGCGCCCCTCCGGCCGCGCTCCGCGTCCCTGGGCTGCAGCCCATGCCACTCAGCGAAGCTGCCGGCGCGCGCCGCCCGGTGCGGCCCCCGCGCCGCCCCTGGCAGACCTTCGGAGGGGTCCGCCGCGCCGCCGCCGCCCTCGCCGAATGCCGGCATAGGCGAGCCCCCGAGCCGGCTGGCGGGTCCTCCGGCGTCAGGGCTGCGGTTAGGGCTAGGGCCCGCCCTCGGCCCGCCCGCGCTCGGATTCTCCATGTAGTTGGGGTCCAGCAGGTGCTCGCCGACCACACCCCAGTCGGCAGGGCCCTGGGTAGGGTTCACGGCCGCGCCCGCCGCGCCCGCGCCCGCGCCCGCGGCCAGGCACTGCCGCAGCGCCTGCCGCGCCGCAGCAGGGTCTCAGCGTGCAGACTGGCCGCGCTGCAGCACACGCAGCACTGGCGCCTGCCGTGCAGCAGACGACAAGACGGCGGGAGGGGTCATGCGTGCCGGCAACGCAGCACGCCGCAGGCGTCAGAGAGTGGCGCCCCCGGCAGCGCACGGCTCAACACGAACTGCGATGGAGATAGTCTGGGGCCACGCCTTTGACATGCAGCAACACTGCTGGGTCTTGCTGCATGCGTGGCGGGCGCGCGCGGGCTGCACACAGCGGCAGGCCCCGCCCGCCGCGGCGGGGGGCGCGCTCCGGGTCACGCGGCGCGGGCGGCCGCGCGCACCGCGGCCAGCCGCGCGTTCTGCGCCTCCAGCTCGGCGCAGCGCTCGGCCAGCGCGGCCCGCGCGGCGCGGTCGGCGTCAAAGCGCAGCAGCGCCGGCAGCGGCAGCGCGCCCGCCGCCTCGGCGGCCAGGTTGCGAAAGGACGCCTCCACGCGCGCCGCCCACTCCGGCGCGAAGAATGCCTGCGCGCCTGCGGCGCCCGGGCATCAGCGCCGTGTATATGGTTCAGACGATCATTTACCCTGCCGCGGAGCTCGCACACGGTGGGTGGCCCGCGCAGCCGCTCTGCGCAGAGCCTGTCTGGCAGCTCCCCGATGTCAGACGGCGCACTTGCGGCAGGAGCAAGAGCGGAGTATCAGTCGCTCGACGAGCGATCGTCAGTGAAGCACGTGCAGCCAGCGCACAGGCAGCCATCGTCGCCGGGGCAGGCTCTGTGCATAGAAGCGCGTATTGGCGGGTCGGGCGGCACGGCCGTGCGCCCTCGCTGGGCGGGGGCGACAGCGACAGGGGAGCGAGCGCGGGAGCCCGGCGGCGGCGCGCCTGGAAGCGCGGGTCGGACGCGGGGCTGCGCAGGAAGGGCAGCGCGAACCAGGCGCCCCACTCGTCCGCGCTCGGGCCCGCCAGCAGCGCGTCGCCGTGCTGCGCCAGGAAGTCGCGCACGACGCCCTGTGCCCGAGTGTCACACGCGCGCGCTGGAGCCCGGCGCGGGGTACCCAAGTCGTGCTCTCTGCGCGCACTGAGGGTGTGCGGCGGTCTCCATACCCCAGCACAGCGACAAGCGTGACTTCATGGAGTGGCGTGGTGTGTATGCGCTCACCGTCTTGCCGGCCTGGGTCGCGTGCACCAGGTAGTAGCGCAGCACCGACACCTGCACGCAGGCACGGCGCCGCGTCGCGCACGTCACCGCAGCCGCGGCCGCTGCAGGCAAGGGTGCCGCGCAGCCTGCGCATATGGGGCGACACGCCACAGCATGGGAGCCAGCAAGAGCACATGCAGCAGTTGCGACCCAGACGCAGTGAGCGTGTCCTGCTTGACACAGGCCAGTAGCGTGTCCCCCCCCCGCCGCGATGCCGGCGCGGCAGCCTCGCACAGGTATACCGGTACTGTTGCACCTAACGCCTGTCATAACCGACGCCGCAGGGCGCCGCGCGCCTGCATCCTGCGGACGGCGGCGTCGAGCCCGGCGTCCAGGTGGCGGAACAGCCGCGCGCGCAGGAAGGCCAGCAGCTCCACCAGCGCGGCGCCGTCGCGCTGCGGGATGAGCCGGCCGAACACCAGGCGCGCCAGCGCGTCGGCCTGGAAGCCGCAGCCGCGGTCCGCCGCGGCGTCGGCCGCGAGCGCCTGCGACGCGCGCGCAAAGCCGCGGAACAGCAGGTACTCTCTGACGAGGCCGTCGACGTACGGCAGCGCCTGCATCAGGCGCCCGGGGCCGACGCCTAGCCTGCCACCGACCAGCGTCGGGCTGCCAAGCGCTGTCCGCAGTAGGGATTGGTCTCCTCGCATGGAGCCATTTGTTTCCATGGGAGCGCTGGGAGACCCTGCTTCTGTTCCGAGAGGGGGTGTTAGCCTGAACGCCTGCGACAAGGGCCTGCCCTGCAATACGAAACACCCCGCCCAGGTGCGTGACCTCCACGGGCACAGTGTGGTGCAGATGACGCCTGAAGCGATCACGCAACCTGAGCAACGCGCCTGTGGCGACCTGCAAGGGCCGAGCCCCGCAGGTGGCACGTCTCGGGAGGGTGCACGGGCCGACAGCGCTGGCGCACAGCCTGGGCAGGACCTCCTGGCGCAGCTCGCGGCAGGCGCGGCAACGGCAGAGCACGTGGCAGCGGCGTGCGCCGCCGGCTGGGACCCCAACGCGGCCGCGCAGGGCTCGGGCGACACGGCGCTGCACGTCGCGGCCCGGCTCGGCGACGCCGGCGTCTGCGCGGCCCTGCTGGCGGCCGGCGCCAGCCCTCTCGCCTGGTGCGCGTGGCAAGCGCGCGGCCCGGGCCACCGTAAGGGTTCGGCGCGCTCTGTGCTGGAGCCGCAGTGCGGGTTGCCCGCGCACAGGAACGCGAAGGGGCGGACGCCCGGCGGGCAGCGGAGCGTGGGGAGCGCGGCGGCGGCAGAGGTGCTGAGGCGGGCCGAGGCGGCGGCGCGCGCCGCGCGCAGCGACCGCTGGGGCCAGAAGCTGCAGGCCTTGCAGACGGACAACGCGTGCACTGTGCAAACCCTGTGAGGCGGGGTGTGGACGTCGCATGCAGACTGAGGCTGAGGCACAAACTGAGGCTGAAGGACCAGCCGACGCACGCCAGTGCCACGTACGCCCCAGGCGTTCTCTTAGAGTGAGTGCTTGTCACGCTGAGCGGCGCAAACAGTGCATTGTAAGGTGTCAATGAAGCGGCCCCGACATCCACGAATTTGCACACAAAAGACTTACATGACCGGGCTGTCACGCAACAATTCAAGGGCGGCATGCACATGCCGCCCGCACAAGCAGCAGCGCTACGGGCCGCCGCAGCAAACAGGTCAGGTATTAGGTCCCGCACGGGCAGCTGCGCCACACCCTGTCAGAGCATCAGGTAGAGCATTGCAGCTGGGCGCGGCATATGTACGTGCTCATGATCTACGCGCCGCCCGGCTCATCACGTGGGGCGGGGCATCCCGGGATCTCAGTGAGCTCAGCAGCGCGTCCGGTGCTGGCGGTGCGCGCTGGCGGGGTCAGGGTCCAGGGGCGCTGCGCGTGCACAGAGCGCGCTGCACGCACGCAGCACGGCAGGGCCATGCTGCTGGCAGGGCAAACAGGGCCGCTGTTGCATCAGGCAGCGCCCACACTTCATTCTGGCGGCGCCCAGGCGCCCCGGATTTGCATGCAGCACGGAAGTAGAGGCAACCCGCAAAGAATACTAGCGCAGCCCTGAATAGGGGCGCAGGGCGCTGGGGGCCCCAGAGGCGCCCCTCTGGCATCCAGCAGGCGGCAACGGTAGACAGCTTTGCTACGACCTGGGCCGCTCACGACCACCTTGCATAGTAGCGCCTTCATTTGTTCAGCAGGATCAGTCATTTCTCGTGCAGCAAGCTGTGCTGCTCGCACTGCCAGCGCAGGGCCGCGCCGCGCGGCCGCGGCAGCCTGCACAGCAGCGCCGCGCCCGCACGCAAGGCACTGGTGCCCACGGAAAACTGCTGCGGCCAGACCCTGCACGCTGGGCGCCCGCCCCACCCCGCCCGCCATGCCCGCCCTGCATCAAATCATAAGCACATGCGGGACGCAGTAAAACCCGTTGCCTGCACACGTGTTGCGCCTGGTGCGAGCTGCACTGGTGGACCCTCACTTGCGGTATACAGCTGCAGGGCACCGCGGCGCACTTTGTCGACTGGTCTGTGTGCTGGCAAGCCAGGGTGCCCACTCCCCCAGCAGCCCGGCCTGGTGCCGCCCATCCCGAACCGCTTTATTCAGGCGGCGGGTGCCTGCTGGCAGCCGCGCGCCCAAGCTCCTCAGGGAGATGAAACAGCATACGTGGTGAAAGCAGCATACGGGAATATGACAACCAGTGCCTGGACAGCCCAGAAATTGACGCTACAAAAAAGCTTCGGGTGCGCCGGCAGAGCCTTCACCGGCGACCCCCATCACTCCCTCCGAGGCCATGCGAGCCAATACCGCTGGCGCACCCTGCGGCCACCCTTAGGCAACCAACTTGTAGCTCACGCAGCAGGCGCATGCTCCGGCGCAGTGCACGCGTTCGTGAGCGCGCGTCATTGTCATGACCCCCACCAGCCAACATGCTTTTGCCCCGCTGCCCATGGCCTTCACAAGACTCTGCCAGACTCCCCCCAGCCAGTTCCCCTACAAGGCGCAGCAGCATGCGCCGCCCATGCGGCAGGCGCGGCCGCGGCTCCGGCCCGGCAGTGCTCAGTGCGCTGCCGAGCACTCAGTTAGCACGGTCTTCTTGGCCAAGAAGTCCCCATGCGGCAGGCGCAACTGCAGCTCCGGCCGAGCAGCGCTCTAGTGCGCCGGCGAGCGCTCGAACAGCGCGGTCTTCTTGGCCACCAAGCCGCCCGGCACGGCGGTCAGTCCGCTGGACTGCGGGCGCGGCGGCGACGGCGGCGGCGGCTCCAGCAGCGCCTCGCCGCGGCTCTGGCCCTGCTGCGCGCGCGCCTGCGCGCCCGCGCGCCGCGCTCAGCGGCCCACGCCACCGGGCACGCGGCCGGCCAGGTGCGCACGCTTGCACGGCAAGCGTGCCTGCTCTGAATGACACACACTCTCAAACAGCAATGTCTGCATGTCCTCTCATGGCCCTGCATGCATACAGTGGTGGCAAACAACGTCAACAACATCACTGCCTTTTGGGCCAGGTCAGAGGTATGAGGACCGGGTCCTGCCAGCCCGCACGCACTGCAAACATCGGCGGGCCTTGGGCAGGTCAGTGACGGGCGGAGAGGGAGTGGGGCGAACCAGCGCCAGCAGCGCCGGCACGCCCTCCTTGCGCGGCGGCGAGTCGCCCGCGCTGACGCCCGTGAGGTCCAGCCGCAGCGGCGAGCCGCCCGCGAACGGCCGCTTGGCCGGTGAGCCCGCGCGCGGCTGCGGCGGCGACGCCGCTGGCGCGCGCTTCGCGCTGGCGTCGGGCCGCTGTGCCCTGCCGGCGTCTTCACGCGCCGGCTGCGGCGAACCCGCAGTGGGCGCGCGTTTGGCCGACGCGCTCTCGCGCGGCTTGGCCGGCGACGCGCTGGGCGCGCCCCACCGCCTGGGGTGCGCGATCTGGCCGGCCGCGCCGGCGGGCGCAGGCGCCTTCTGGGGCGAGGCCGCCGCCGCGGGCCGCTTGAGCGGCGAGCCGGCGGCTGCCGCCCTGGTGCCCCGCGCCTGCTTGGGGCTCGGGCCATGGCCGGCGCCGCCGCGCGCCGCGGGCCCCGGCTGGGGCAGCTTCACGGCGCTCTCTGCCGCTGCCAGCAGGTCCAGGTACCCGCCCGACGCGGGTATTGGCAGCGGCGCGTAGCGCGCGTCCGCCAGCTCGTCGTCGCTGCGCGCGCCAGGCGCCGCTGGGGTTAGCGACCGGAGCCCTCCCTGCTGCCGTGTCATGCAAGCTCGCCATGCGCATGCTTTGCAAGCCTCCTTGCAGCTCGCCATGCAAGCTCGCCATGCGCATGCTTTGCAAGCCTCCTTGCAGCTCGCCATGCAAGCTCGCCATGCGCATGCTTTGCAAGCCTCCTTGCAGCTCGCGACTAAGCATGCTGCGCATCGAGCACCACAAGCAGCGCTTGCCGCCGCCCGCTGGCGCGGCAGCCTCAACAACCAGAAAAGTCAGCTTGAGATGCTAGCATCAAGCAGGAGCCTGCCGGCAACCTGCTCGGCACGTTGCGCACTCAGGTTGCGCTCAGGAAACCAGGCGTGCGCAGCACACGTCCCCACGGCGCACACACGCCGCTCCCAGCAGAGAGAGCCCAACACCCAGGTGCTCGAGTCCCGCCTGGTCTGCGAGCGCGGGGCGGAGGGGGCGCCCACCTGTGCGACTCAAATATGCGGTTGGCAAACGCGGCGGGCGACGTGCCCGGCTCGCGCTGCTGGTCGACCTCGGCGGCCGCGTCGTGCGACGCGCTGTGCAGCAGGTCGAAGCCGCTGTTGTCGAAGAGCACCATGCCGGGCGCGCCGCCAGCCGCCGGCTGCGGCGACTCGAACACGCGATTGGCGTACGCCGCCGGCGAGCGGCTGGGCTCGCGCTGCTGGCTGACGCGCGCGTCCGCGTCACCCTCGGCGCTGCCCGGCAGGCCGAAGCTGTCGCTGTCGTGCATCGGCGCAACGGCGCTGCCGCCGGCCGGCCCGGCCGGCCGGGGCGAGTCGAAGGCGGCGATGGGGTGCGCGGCCGGCGCGGCGCTGGGCGCGCGCTGGTCGACTCGCAGCAGGTCATAGCACTCGCCCTCGTCCGCAGCCTGCGCGCCGTGGCCATCATGCTGAGTGCGGCCGTGCAGCGGCGCTCGCAGTCGGCTGTGCCCCATGCAGGCTGCAGTCAGCCGTACCCCACGCAGCAAGCAGGGTGCTACACGGTGCCTGGCAGTGTGCGGGCGGCAGCGGTCAGCTGCCGCCCGCCAACGCGGGAGTCGCCCACGGACTGCTTGGAGAACCTAAACGTATGTGCGCAACAGGGCCGCGCACCGCAGCGCCATGCTCCGCGCCGATGCGGAAGTCGCCCTCGGACTGCTCGGAGTAGGTGTGCGCGTGCTTGCCGCGCGGCGCGTCCGCGCGCGCCGGCTTGGCATGCTCGGGCGGCGGCCCTGACGACGCGTGCTCCTGCACCGTCCGCATGTGCCGCGACACCTCCTCAAGCGCGCCTGCAGCGCCGCAGACGTCTCAGCCGCCGCCTGCATGCCCTGACAAGCCTGCTGCATGCAGGGCAGGGGGCGCCCCACGGCACATGCAGGTACCAGGCCGCTCGCGTGTGCGCTTTGTATGGACACCGCTGGAGTCACCCTGGCAGGCGCCATGCTGCACGAGGCTGCAACGCCGCTGGGAGCCTGCACGCAGGGCGCGCCGGCGACGGTGGCCTCCAGGCCCTGCATGCGCGTGTCCAGCTGCTGCCCGTTGGCCGCGGCCGCAGCCGCAGCGTCCGCGGCGGCGCGCACATCCTTCAGGCCGGCCTGCCGGGGTGCGCCGGGCGCGCGTTAGGACGCTTCTCAGTCAAGCGCTGCGCGTCACGACGCCTGCGTCTTTTCAGCGCGCGCAACCAGGGGACTGCCCGTGTCCCTGCCGTGCGCGCCTCAGCGCGCGGGCCGTGCTGCGGGCTGGCGCGCACCAAGCCACGGGGCATGCCGCGCATGGGCCCGTCGCCGCACCTCGACCGCGGCCAGCCAAACGGAGGAGGCGCCGCGCTCAGCGGCCGCCTCCGCCACTGCCGCGCGCACCGCGCCGCGCAGCTCCTCCGTTGCGTCTTCCAGCGCGCCCAGCCGCGCGCCCCAGGACCCCGCGCCCAGCCGCTCCAGCTCCGCCTGCGCGGCGCCACAGACCCTGGGTTTGGTGCTGCATGCATAGGTGTAGGTTTAAACCTAAACCTTGACATCGACCCGGCCGCGCGCCCCAGGACCCCTCGCCCAGCCGCTCCGGCTCCCGCAGGCGCCGCGCCTGCACATGCCCTTGAGGCCAGGCCAGGTCACCTCTGAAACGGTTGTGGAATGCTGGTGCGGGCCTGCGCCGCAGCACGTCCTCGAGCTCCAGGCTGCTCAGCTGAAACCCGCACACTACACCAGGCCACGAACACATGCCCTGGCAGACGGCGCTGCGGCGGGCGGCCGCGCCTGCAGCGCGGCCAGCGCGGTCGGCACGCCCGCCAGCGCGGCCTCCACCGCCTGCACGGCTGCCGGCACGTCCGCCAGCTCGGCCACGGCCTCCTCCAGCTCGGTCACGCGCACGGCCAGGTCGCCGGCCAGGTTGCCCAGGTCCTCCTCCGCGCCGCGCATGCGCGCGTTCAGCGCCGCGCCCAGCTCGTCCACCTGCGGCGCGCGTGGGGTTAGCAAGCGCCCAGCTCGTCCGCTATGCCATCCGTAGGGTTTGTGAGCGCCCAGCTCGTCCACCTGCGCGGCTCGTAGGGCATGTAAGGGTCTGCTGCTCCGCCCGACATGCAGGCCTGCCCAGCAGCCAGGCTTTGGGCAGTTCCCTTGCAGCTGGGACGGCTTTGTGCACGTGGTGAAGACCGCAGCGCTCCGCAACTCTAAGTGCACACAAAGCCTGCGGCCATCGAGCTACAAGGCTTACAGCTCGCAGGCGCCCGAGGCACGCGGGCAGGGGCGGCGCCCACCTTGCCGTTGAGCGCCGCACCGGCGGCCGCGGCCTCGGCGGCCACCGAGCACAGGCCGGCCTCGGCGGCGGCCACGCGCGCCGGCACGCCCGCCAGCGCCTCCAGCGCGCCCGCGGCACGCGCGCCGGCCTCGCGCAGCTGCGCCACGTCCGCCCGCGCCTTGGCCAGCCCGTCCTCGAGGCCGGCCGAGGCCGCCGCGGGCGCGCCCGCGGGCGCGTCGGCGGGCGCCGCCGCAGCCTCAAGCGCGGCCAGCCGGCCCGCCAGGCCGCCTGCGGCTGCGCCCAGGCCCGCCTCGACGGCCGCCACGCGCTCGGCCAGGCCGGCCGCGTCGGCGCCCGCCGCATCGGCGCGCGCCGCGGCCGCGGCCGCGCGCTCGGCGGCCGCGCCCTCCAGGTCTGCCACGCGCCCGGCCAGGCCGCCCAGCGCGGCCAGGCGGCCCTCCGCTGCGGCGGCCGCGCCGAGCAGCCGCTCGCGCAGCTCGCCCAGCTCCGCGCGCAGCGAGCCGGCCAGCTGCAGCTGCCGCGCGAGCCCCGCGCCCGCTGCCCCGCCCCCGCCCTCCTCGGCACTGCCCTCGGCCGGCGCGGGCGCTGGCGCGGCCGCGGCCTCGGCCTGCAGCTGGGCGACGGCGGTTGCGAGCGCGGCGAGCTCCCCGCGCAGCCCGCTCAGCTCGGCCTCGGCGGCGCCCAGCCGCGCGAGCTCGGCCTGCAGGCCGCCCACGTCGCCGCGCGTCGCCTCGAGCGCGCCGCGCAGCGCGCCCAGCCGGCCCAGCTCGGCCTGCATGCTGCCCAGCTCGGCGCACACGCCCTCCACCTCGCCGTGCAGCGCGCCCACCTGGCCCAGCTCGGCCTGCAGGCCGCCCACGGACGCGCGCATGCCCTGCACGTCGCCGCGCAGCGCGCCCAAGTCAGCCGCGGCCGCGGCCTCGACGCCATCCACGCGCTTCCCGACCGCGGCCAGCTCGCCCGCTACGCTCGCCGCGTGCGCCGCCAGCGCGTCCGGCGTCGCCCGGACGCCCGCCACGGCCTCGGCCAGCGCGTCGAGCTCGGCGCGCAGGCCTGCCAGGTCGTCCTCTGTGAGGCGCGGGCCGCCGTCCGCCGCCGCGGCCTCCAGCGCGGCCGTGCGCTGCGCCGTGTCGGCCAGGCCGGCCTCCAGGCTTGCGAGCGCGCCGCCGGCCGCGGCGGCGGCGGCGGCGTCGGCCTCTGCGCCCGCCACACGCGCGGCCAGCGCCGCCGCGTCATGCCGCAGCGCCGCGATATCCTCCGCGGACGCCGCGCCGCCGGCGCCGTCGGCCGCGGCCGCCTCAGCCGCGGCCAGCCGCGCCGCGAGCGCCGACAGCGCGGCCGCAATCGGCGCCGGCAGCGGCGGCGCGCCGCGCAGCTCGGCCACCGCACGCTCCAGCGGCGCCAGGCGCCCGCGCGCCTCCTCCAGCTCCTCAAACGCGGCGTTGAGCGCGTAGACGGCGTCCGGCCGCGCGGCCGCTGCGTCGGCCACGCCGCGCGTCACTGCCAGCTCGCGCCGCAGGCCGGCCAGCTCGTCGGCCGCGGCGGCGCCGGCGCCCGCGCGCTCTCCGACCTCGCCCACGTGCGCGGCCACGTCGCCGACGTCGCCCTGCAGGCTGACGAGGCGCCCGTCCAGGCCGCCCACGTCGGCCTGGACGCGCTCCAGTGCGGTGCCGAGCGCGGCCAGCTCCGCGAACAGCGCGTCCAGGCCCTCGCTCGCGGGGCTTGACCGGCGCGCCGCCGCGTCGCAGGCCGCGGCCGCGGCGGCCTGCGCGGCGTCCACGCGCGCCGACAGCGCGGCCGCGCCGGCGGCGGCCGCGCCGCCGGCCGCCTCCAGCGCGTCCAGGCGCGCGGTGGCGGCCGCCAGCTCGCGCCGCATGGCCGCCAGCGCGCCGGCCGGCTGCGCGCTCGCCTCCATGCGCTCCAGCGCGGCCGCCAGCGCCGCCACCTGCGCGGCGCCAGATGGTTAGGGTCAGGGTAGGCTTTCGCCTCATGCTCTGCCGCGGCGCACATGGTCCGGTCTGGCCGCGCCGTTGCAGGCATGCGTCCAGCAGGCAGAGGGGCGTCACGCACTCCGTGTGGCCTGCTGCGCTGGCCGCGCATATGGCGGTGCGGCCGCCGGTCGGACCAGTATCCTGAGCAGGGTAGGGAGTGAACGTCGGTGGTCTACGGCAAATTTTGGTTACCGATCGAACAAGAGCAAGCCGTGTGAGCACCTGGCCGGCCGCGTCCGCATGCGCGCGCAGGGCGCCGGCAGCGGCCGCCTCTGCGCGCTCGGCGCGCCCGTGCACGGCCTGCACGGCCTCCTCGGCCGCCGCCAGGCCCGCGGCCGGCGCGGCCTCCCGGCGCGCGGCCTCCAGCCGGCGCGACAGCTCTGCCTGCCCGCGCCGCAGCTCGGCCACGGCCTCGGCGACCGCCGCCGCCGCCGCCGCCTGCTCGGCCGCCGCCGCGAGCGCGGCCGCGCTGGGCGCGGCCGCGGGCGCAGACGGCCCTGCACGCGCCGGGCCGACATCCGCCGCGGCGGCCTCGGCCGTCGCCGCGCGCTTCTTGAGCCGCGCCAGGCCGCGGCGCAGCTCGGGCACGTCCAGCGAGCGCAGCGCGTCCACATCGGTCGACAGCGCCTCCAGCGTGCCCTGCCACGCGGCCGCGCCGGCCTCCACGCCGCGCGCGGCGCCGCGCGCGGCGGCCGCCGCCTCGGCCGCCGCGGCCGCCTGCGCGGCTGCAGCCCCGACCGCGTGCCCCAGTGCGCCGGCCTGCGCGGCCGCGCCAGCGGCCGCCGCGCCGGCCGCGCTGGCCGCGCGGCCCGCGCCGGCGGCCGCCAGGGCCGCGGCCTCCACCCCGTCCTCGATAGCGTCGACGCGCAGCGCCAGGCCGGCGGCCGGACCCGCGACGGCGGCGAGGCGCGCGTCCAGCGCGCGCGCGGCCGCGTCCGCGGCCGCGCCGCGCCGCTCCAGGCGGTCTAACGCCGCCTCGGCGGCCTCCAGGCGCGGGCCGGGGTCGGGCGCGGCGGGCGCGGCGCCGGCCGCCAGGCGCGCCTCCAGCGCGCGCGCATCCGCGTCTGCGGCCGCGCCGCGCCGCTCCAGCCGCTCGAGCGCGGCCTCGGCGGCCTTGAGGCGCAGGGCGGGGTCGGCGGCGGCCGCGGGCCGCACGCCGGCCGCCTCAGCGCCCGCGCCCTGGCCGGGGCCGTCCAGCCGCGCCGCGTGCGCGGCCACCTGTGCGCGCGAAGGAGCGCACGCCGCTCAGTCGCGTCCCAAGCTCTGCGACGCGCGCACCAGCCGCACCGGGTATGCTTGCTCTGCACGCCGACATGATCCTGCTCCTCGGGGCGCAGCACGGCTCTGCCACGCACTGCATGCGAGGCGCTCGTTCTGAGCCCCGGCTTACCCTGGGGGAGGGGACTTCAACAACTCTGTTCCTGCCGTCTGTCCCACCCCAATGCCCCACCCCGCCTGGGTATCCTGCACGCGTGGCGCGTCAGGCGGGCACGAGGTGCGGAAACGTGGCGGAGGGTGCGGGGGTCAGCGGTCCGCGCCTGGGCGCGCAGCTCGCGCAGCGCGGCGCGCTGGCCGGCCAGCTCCTCGCGCGCGCCGCCCAGCGCGGCCTCGCTCTGCGCGGACGCCGCGCGCGCGCCCGCCGCGCCGGCGCCCAGCGCGGCGAGCGCGGCGTCGTGCTCGGCCAGGCGCTCGAGCACGCGCGCCACGGTCGCCGCGGCCTCGCCCAGCGCATCGGCCTACGCGCACGCATCACAAGGCACCGCGAGTTGGGCCACGGGCCAGAGAGACCTGGCGCCGGAGCGCCGCCCTGGCACTACGAGTAGGGTAAGGGTTAGGATACACGATACACAAATGCACAGGCTTGCCGCGCAATGCATGCTCGTGCTGCCCAGGGCGCGCACCTGGTGGTGCTGCGCGGCGGTCGCGCGCGCGGCGGCGTCCTGCGCCTCGCCGAGCGCGTCCACGCGCGCGCCCAGCGCGGCGACCTGCTCCGGCAGGGTCTCCAGGGCTTGATCGGGCTCCGTCGCCGTTGCGCCGTCGCGCGCGCCCGCTGCGTCGCGGGCGACGCTGTCGCGCTGCTCTTCTTCGGCGGCTGCGGCAGCAGCCGGGGCGGCGCCGTCCGGCTGCGGCTGGCCGGAGGCGGCCGGGGCCGCGGAGCTGCGCTCTGTGGCCCGAGCGTCCTGCGCAGCGCGCAGCTCCTGCAGCAGCTCCGCGGCAGCTGCCGCCTGCACGGCCAGGCGCTCGAGCAGCCCACGCGTCTCGCGCTGCGCCGCCTGCGCGGGCGGCCAGGAGTCGGGGTGCGAGTGTGGAGAGCGCCTATTGCAACACGACGCATGGCATGAAGGGATAAGCAGGCGCGTGGAGAGCGCCACCCCGCTGTCGTGAAGTGCAGCAGTGCAGCTCCCGCTCGCGTTGAGATGGCTTCGGCATGAGCAGGGTGAGGCATGTCAGGGCGGCTTGGCAGGCAGCAGAACACGTCCGACGGCGAGGGAGTTGCTGCATGCGGCTGCCATGCGTGCTCAGGCATGCAGCCCGCTATCACGCTGCGGGAGACGCCGTGCCTGCAGGGCGGCCACGTCGCCGCCGTCGCCGCCCGCGGCCGCTGAGGCATGGCCGGCGGCGGCGGCGGCGGGCGGCTGCGCGCGCTCCAGGCGGGACATGCGCTCGTCGGCAGCCTCCTGCGCCGAGTGCGCAGCGTGCGGTGTCAGCAGTGGTCACGCAGGACATGGCGCCACGCCCGTCACCGTCGAGCGCTCTAGGGCACTTCCAGGTGTCAGGGAGCATATACACATGCACAAGCACCAGCCCGCTGTTCGCCTCCAGTCTCCATGGGCCGACTTTGTCAACAAGGCCGGCATGAGCCAGTCCGAACAAGGGTCTGGTCCACGCGTCGATGGAGCGTGCGGACGGGCGGCACCTGCGCTCGCCAGAGGCGCGCCACCTCCGCCGCGAGCTCGACCGGCGTCGCGTCGCCGGGCCGCCCGCCGGGCGAGCGCGCGCTGCGCGGCGCCGGCGCCAGCGCCAGCGCTGCGCCCAGGCGGCCCTCCAGCTCTGTCACACGCGACACGACGCCGCCCAGCTGCTCGGCCGCCGCGCCCTCGGCCGCCGCGGCGGCCGCCGCCGCGGCGGCCGCCGCTGCGACGAGGCCCTGCTGCTCGGCGGCCAGGGCCGCCAGGCCCGCGCCGCCCGCGCTTGCCGCCTCGGCCGCCGCGGCGGCCACGCGCTCGGCGGCCGACGCGCGGTCGCCGGCGGACGCAGCGGCCGCCGCCGCGATCGCGGCGCGCTCCTCGGCGGCGGCGGCCGCCGCCTCGGCAGCCGCGGCGGCGGTGGCGGCTGCAGCCGCCGCCGCGCGCGCGCCCTCGTCGACCGCGCCGGCAGGCGCGGCCTCCGCGGCG